>ENA-OQBL01000370-OQBL01000370.1-human-gut-metagenome-genome-assembly--contig:-NODE-370-length-24880-cov-4.604856_pt1 | contig 24880 bp, 20 predicted proteins | sample MGYA00242747_ERZ504553 | MGnify/ENA primary metagenome ERZ504553 (study PRJEB26092, sample SAMD00036240) | human gut metagenome | host: Homo sapiens | study: EMG produced TPA metagenomics assembly of...
GGACAACAGCAGAATTTACGGTTGAAAAATATCATGGGACAATGTAACTTATCAGTGGGAGTACTGCAATGCGAACTCTAACAAGTGGAGAACATCCAGCATGGAAGGAAACGACACAGCAACCATCAAGGTTCCGGCAGGATCATGGAGAAACGGCCAGAAATACCGCTGCGTGATCACAGGAGCAGATGGAAGAAGTGTGACATCTGAAGCAGCAGTATTGACAGTGATCAGCGAATAATTATGACGGAGTATTGTAACAGAGTATTCATGACAGAATAAAATTATTGTATACAACGAAAAATGTGCTGCAAGGTTATCGAATAGAACCTTACAGCACAATTTTTTATACCAAAGTATGCAAGAAAAGCTGCCGGTTCCGGCAGATTTGCTTATTTCTTTCTGGAAGCCAGAAGACGGAAGAGATTATTATCCGAATAAAGTTCCATGATAAGACGGAACAGGAATACACTGCCGCTCATAAGGAGCATCATAAGGAGGGATGCCTGCAGATGGAAGAGGTAGGTCATAAGGATACAAAATCCCGGCAGGATCCACCAGGAAACGTAAGTCCGGATCTTTACAGGAACGTATCCGAACCACCTGCATACAAAGACGAATTTGCTGAAGGATTCAGCAAAGGTCTGGATGCACAGGCCGTACAGTGCAAACAGAGGATTGCGGTGCATGACGGCAAAGACGAGGAGCATAAGGAAGATCGCCGCTTCACGGAAGACATTATCTGCTTTTTCATGATCCGTCATCTGCATAAGACCGCCGCATGGCCCCAGTGTTGCAGCGAACAGGAAGACAAATGAACAGCCGATAAAGAGTTCGGTCTGGGTTAACATTTCCTTTGCAAGAAACTTCAGTATGACCTGGGGATATCCGATTAGTACAACGGAGAGCGGACCGACGAACAACATCTGGATCCGCATGATCATAGAAAAGCTGGATGCCAGTTTCTTTTTATCACCGGCCTGATACAACCGTGAGAATTCCGGAAGAAATATCTTGGATGTAGGGCCGGATACGAAATTGATCAGTTTCTTTACAAGCAGAACAATACTGACGATACCTGCTTCAAACGCACCGAAAAAGAAGTACTGTAAAATGACAGGAAGCTGCCCGATCATTGCCTGCAAGATATCGGAACGCTGATACTGAAGCAGTTTGGGAATGGAAACTGTATCGGAAATATCTTTTTTATTGCTTTTTGCGCCGCATTTCATTGAACGGTACAAGAAGAAAAAGAAGACAAGTACATACTGAACCAGATACAGGACAATTGTTTTCCAAAGATCCAGATGACCGGTGAAACCAAGGAAACAGACTCCGAGCAGTAAAAATAATCTGCCAAGGATGTATTCTCCGATAAGAGATGTGTGATAATTCCCTCTGGCAAGGAGTGTGCTGCTTTGATCCATGATGAATGTCTCTGCAATCGTGATCGCAAGGATGATGCAGAAAGCAGGTCTCTTTAACAAGATAAGAACCAGACCGGAGACAGCTGTAAGCGGAAGCATATACCGGATGTAATATAGTTTCTTAAAATGAGAAAGAGAAGAGAATCTCCGTGAAAGATAGTAGGTATTACATTTTATAAGTCCGGAGAAAAAGACCCAGAATAACAGATCGGCGCCGCTGATCCAGGTGGAATAAGAACCGTAGCCGCTCAGACCAATTAATTTTGTAAGTAATATTTGAAGTGCTATTTCCAGGACAGCGCCGATGCCTTTCAGAATAACGCTGAGGATAAATATAAAATTCATGTTGACCGACGCCATAATGAAAATTTCTCCTTTGTGTATATATGTTTTATAGTAAAATCCTAAATGTTTTTATATAAAAAGTCAATGTATAAAGAGCGTGGAGAATGGCATCAGAATATGAACTATGTTATAATTCATATATTGCAGAAAGAAAAGGAAGAGAGAATGGCTATATATTTAGTACAGGGACTTTTATCAATCATATCATTGATAAAAAGAAGAGATAATTTTATCCGTTATATGGCAGATATTACGATGCTGTATTTTTTGTCATATTTGTGTGCGGGAAGCTTTGATATGAGCCTGTCGTTATATGCAGTATTTTTGATAGCAGGGATCGGAAAACTGCAGAAGATATCTCTTGGAGGTATCATAACAGGCAGCTGGCTTTGTCTGTATGCAGGTATTGGAATTGTGTATCAGGATGCATATATGACGCTTGCAACGGTTGTTACAAGATATGCGTATATAATCATTTATATATGTATGATATTTTCTGAAAAGATAAAACAGACAAAAAAGGTAAGTGCCGATGATTATCGTTATATGGTACAATCTGGATTATTAACGGAGATTCTGATTGTAATAGTGGTGTGGATGAAAGATGGAATCGGGTCCAGAGTGGTAACAAATCATCAGCCGATCGGCGGTGGGATTGTTCTTGGTATCTCACTGGTCGTAGGAATCTGCTACCGGCAGCATCTGTTCCGTGCGGGAGAAATGCTCTTATATGACGGTATATCAATGATTCTGATTATTCTTTCAGGGACTCGTGGGTATATGATCATTTTTGCTATGATAATGGCTGTGACGATGATCATATATTTCATGGATATACCGGATCAGGGGAACCGGATGTTACAAAGAATCGGTGTAAATTTTTTTCGTTGCGGCAATAGCAATTTTATGGATATGTATCTTCGATCACGGGAAGACTTTTGAACTGATATTACGTCTGGATGAAAGCCTTGGATACAGAGAAAATGAGAATCTGTATGTGAGAGAATTAATGAAAAGAATTCCGTGGTACAGAAAGTGGTTTGGATGGGGATTTGGAAGAAGTGCTGCGGGAACCAAAGAAGCATTGACGGCAGCAGGGCTTGCAAGCTGGAACAGACGGTATATGTTCAGAAAACTGCTTCAAAGAACTATTTTCCATAATTACTGGTACACGATATTATTCAAGCAGGGAATCAGCGGATTAATCGTAATGATATTATTTTATGCCAGAATGGTAAAAAGAATCTTTCAGAATATCAAAGACAGATGGATCCGGTATTTTTTATTAATGATGGCAGCAGGTACGGTCATATCGCTGACATTCAGGATTACGGCGACCTGTTCAATACTGGAAATGCTGCTGGTGGCATATTTCATCCGGCAGATGGAAGAAGATAATGGAGAAGGAGAGAAAGAGAATGCAGAATAATTCAAAAAATATAAACAGACTTATATCTGTGTTGTGGAACAGAAAATGGAGAATTATCCTTGGGGCACTGATTGGGGCGGTCATTTTGTGGGTGCTTAGTACGATTGTGATAAAGCCGGTATATACAGCTTCCATGAGCATGTATGTATATGGCAATAAAAACAGAAGCGCGGCAGAAGAAACAGCACTTACAGAATCAGACATCACAGTATCGCAGAGTCTGGCAGAAACATATGGAGTGATCATACAAAGCAATACGGTAATGGAAAAAATAATCAAATGTCTGGATCTTGATATGACGAAGAATGAATTAAAAGAAAAGATAAAGACGGTATCCGTTGAAAATACAGAAATACTGTCTGTTGAAGTAACGGATAAAGACAAAAAAATGAGCTGCAGAAATAGCAAATACAATTGCAAAAGTCCTTCCGGGAGAAATATCGCGTGTAGTTAAAAACGGAGGAATAGAAATTGTAGATTATGCGGAAACACCGGATGAACCTATATTTCCGAATGTATGGATGAACACAGCAGCAGGCGCTGTGGCAGGATTTTTGATGGTATGCGGATTTTATCTTCTCAAAGAATACTTCCGGACAAAAGTAAGAAAAGAAGAAGATCTAAGAGAATACTTTGGAATGGATATTCCTATTCTTGGGACAATCCCGAAATTAGATAAATAAAAAGGGAGCAGGACAGTGGTTAAAAGTAAGAAAAAAGAGAGTTCATTCAAAGAATATAAAAAGATTCTTGGAAAAGATTCTTCATTTAAATTAAAAGAGGCATACAGCAAAATCCGTACAAAATTGATGTTTACAGAGAACGAAGACGGAGGGACGGTGTATGCGGTTGTAAGTACAGATATGGGCGAGGGAAAAACGCTGAACTCGATCAATATTGCAACATCTTTTGCGATGGCCGGGAAAAGGACATTACTGATTGACTGTGATATGAGAAATCCGACGGTTCACCGCTATCTGAGGCTGTCGGAGATGTCAGGACTGAGTGAAATATTGGCAAGAATAGAGAAAAAGATCAATATCGTACATACAGAGCAGGAAAATTTATTTGTCCTGAAGGCGGGAGTGGTTCCGCCGAATCCATCGGAACTTCTGGGCGGGCGGTTATTCGGAGAATTAATTGCACAGTTCAGAAAGCGGTTTGACTATATCATTCTTGATATGCCGCCGGTAGGTGTTGTGGCAGATGCGGCAATCGTAAGCAGTTATGTAGACGGGTATGTTTTTGTTGTAAGGACAATGTATAAAGATTTAGGTGAGATAAGAAAAGCAATGGAAATGCTGCAGAGTGTACAGGGAAAAATTGCAGGATTTGTGGTGAACGATGTAGAAGGAAAAAATGATACGGATCATACATATGGAAAATATGGCTATGATTACGGAAGCAGGAATAACAAATAATGAAAGGGCGCCATAGGAATTGTTATTATCGTTAAAATATGCTAATATTTATATAGAATGCGGTTTGGATCACAGACCAGCAACATATTTATTTTTTTTAAGGAGGAATCTAATATTATGATTACCTGGAACAACTTAGATACCCTTACATCATTCAAAGAACTTGAGAACGTAGAACGTGTAGATCTTGTAAAAGCAATGGCAGGAGAAAACGGAGCCGAAAGAGTAAAGAATTACAGCGTTCCGATGGCAGAGGGACTTACTTATAACTATGCTGCAAAGCAGGTTGACGATAAAGTGCTGGCAGCACTTGCTAAATTAGCAGATGAAGCTCAGCTGACAGAAAAATTTGAAGCACTCTATAACGGAGAAGTGATCAATACAGGAGAGAAACGTCTGGTACTTCATCACATGACACGTGGACAGCTTGGAGAAGCTGTAGAGGCTGACGGAGTGGACAAGCGTACATTCTATACAGAACAGCAGGAAAGAATCGCAGATTTTGCAAATAAAGTACATGCAGGAGAGATCACAAACGGAGCCGGTGAGAAATTTACAACGGTTGTACAGATCGGTATCGGTGGAAGTGATCTCGGACCTCGTGCAATGTATCTTGCACTTGAGAACTGGGCTAAGAAGAATGACACATTCAAGATGGAAGCCAAATTCATCAGTAACGTAGACCCTGATGATGCGGCAGCTGTACTTAATTCTATTGATGTTGCACATTCTATCTTCGTACTGGTATCAAAATCAGGAACAACACTTGAGACATTAACCAATGAATCATTTGTAAAAGATGCACTGAAGAATGCGGGACTGGATGCTTCTAAGCACATGATCGCTGTTACAAGTGAGACATCTCCATTGGCTAAGAGTGACGATTATCTTGCAGCATTCTTCATGGATGACTATATCGGAGGACGTTATTCTTCTACATCTGCAGTTGGAGGCGCTGTATTATCTCTGGCATTCGGACCGGAAGTATTTGCACAGTTCCTTGATGGTGCTGCAGCAGAAGATGCACTTTCTAAGAACAAAGATGTATTCAAGAACCCTGCAATGCTGGATGCACTGATTGGTGTATATGAGAGAAATGTATTGGGATATCCAAGTACGGCCGTACTTCCATATTCCCAGGCACTGAGCCGTTTCCCTGCACATTTACAGCAGTTGGATATGGAATCTAACGGTAAATCTGTCAACCGTTTCGGTGAGCCGGTTAACTATCCTACAGGACCGGTCATCTTCGGAGAGCCTGGAACAAACGGACAGCACTCATTCTATCAGTTACTGCATCAGGGAACGGATATCGTGCCGTTACAGTTCGTTGGATACAAGAACAGCCAGATGGAAACAGATGTTGTGATCCAGGACAGCACAAGCCAGCAGAAACTTTGTGCAAATGTAGCTGCCCAGATCGTTGCATTTGCATGTGGTAAATCCGATGAGAACCGTAATAAGAATTTCGAAGGCGGACGTCCATCAAGCATCATTATCGGAGAGCAGGTAAATCCGGGATCTCTCGGTGCACTTCTTGCACACTTTGAGAATAAAGTTATGTTCCAGGGATTTGTATGGAATGTGAACAGCTTTGACCAGGAAGGTGTACAGCTTGGTAAAGTACTTGCAAAACGTGTACTTGCACACGAGACAGATGGTGCACTGAAGGTGTTCAGTGATCTGCTGAATATCTAATAAATTAAAGAAGCAATTACTTGTTAGTGTGATTGAATAGTGGTATGATAGTGCTGTTAGGCAGAAATGTCTGTTTGACAGCACTATTTTTTTGATGAAAGGAAAATAAAGACGTGACCTATAAAGAAGCGAGGGTATATTTGGACGAGATGTCGAAATACGGAAGTGTACTTGGCTTAGATACGATTCGAGGTCTGTTGCGTGAACTTGGGAACCCCCAGGATGATCTGAAGTTCATACATATTGCAGGAACGAATGGAAAAGGATCTGTGCTTGCATACACTTCAATGATATTAAGTAAGGCAGGATACAAAACCGGGCGATATGTTTCACCGACAGTCATTTCTTATCTGGAGAAGATACAGATAGATGGGAAATGGATCTCTGAATCAGAATTTGCAGAGATCATGGAAGAGATAAAAGAAGCAATTGACCGGCTTGTATGTAAAGGAGAACCTGTTCCGACAGTGTTTGAAGTAGAGACGGCGATGGCATTTTTTGTATTTTAAGAAACGAAAAATGTGATCTGGTTGTATTGGAAACCGGTCTCGGCGGAGAGACAGATGCGACGAATGTAATTAAGAATACAGTTTGCGCAGTATTTGCAACGATCAGTGTTGATCATCTGGGGGTGATCGGAGATACCCTGGAAGAGATCGCACAGACGAAATCCGGGATCATCAAACCGGGATGTACGGTAGTGTCAGCAAGACAGCAGGAGAATGTCAGACTGATCCTGCGAAAGAAAGCAGAGAGTCTGAACTGTATATACACAGAAGCAGAGCCGGAACAGATGAGTATCGAAAAAGAAGATTATAAAGGACTTACATTTTCATATAAAAATATGCGCATATGCAGAACCACATTGCAGGAGAGTGCCAGAGAGAAAATCTTTCTGTGGCACTGGAAGTAATTGAAAGCCTCAGGAAGCTGGGATATCAGATTGAGGAAGGAGCAGTGAGGGACGGTCTTGATGCAACAAGATGGGCGGGACGTTTTACTTGTCTGTCTGAAGATCCGGTTGTGATCGTAGATGGTGCGCATAATGAAGATGCGGCGAAGAAGCTTAGGACATCCATTGAACGGTATTTTACGGGAGAGGAACTTATCCTGATCATGGGTGTATTTAAAGATAAAGAATATGAGAAGATCGTACAGATTCTGTGTCCGTCAGCAAAGCGGGTGTATACGGTAGATCTGCCGAATAAGGAACGTACACTGCCGGCAGAGAAGCTTGCAGAATGTGTAAGAGACTGTATGACAGAACAGTTGAGCGTGTACGCAGAAAAGAGTATTGGAGATGCTGTTGCAAAAGCGTACACTTATGCAACAGAAGACAGTGAGAAACGCGTGGTGATCGCATGTGGTTCATTGTCATATCTAAGTGAAGTAATCCGGTGTATGGAAGGATGCATACAGAATCCGCAGAGAAAGGAAAGAATATGATAGATCATGAGAAGATAGAACAGGCAGTGCGGCTGCTTCTGGAAGGAATGGGAGAAGATGTGAACCGGGAAGGACTGATTGATACACCGGACCGGATCGCAAGAATGTATGAAGAGATATATGGAGGTATGGATGAGGATGCAGGAAAACATCTTTCTAAGACATTTACCGTTGACAGTCATGAGATGGTAATAGAGAAAGATATTACATTCTATTCGACATGTGAGCATCACCTCCTGCCATTTTATGGGAAAGCACATATTGCTTATATTCCGGATGGAAAAGTTGTAGGATTAAGCAAACTTGCCCGTACCGTGGAGGTATTCGCAAGAAGACTGCAGCTTCAGGAACAGCTTACCGGACAGATTGCTGATGCTTTGATGGAGTATATGCAGCCGAAAGGGGCTATCGTTATGATCGAAGCAGAGCATATGTGTATGACAATGCGTGGGATCAAGAAGCCGGGAAGCCAGACTGTGACAATTGCAAGACGCGGTGTATTTGAGACAGATCCGGTACTGGAAGAGAGATTTTTCCGGATGCTTGGACGATAAAAAGAAAGTGATACAGATGTAGATGAAAAGAGTAACAGAAAGACAAAAAGGGATGCCCCGTCTGAATGCGGTGGTGAATCATGAAGTGTATCAGACATACTATAAGCGTATCTGTGAATGTGAGACGGATAGGGTATTCTGTTGTCATCAGATGAACCATCTTCTGGATGTGGCAAGAATTGCTTACATTAAGAATCTGGAAGAAGGACTTGGATTCGATAAGGAACTGATCTACGTAGCGGCGGTGCTGCATGATATTGGCAAATCTTTTCAGTACAGACAGCAGATCCCGCATGAGATCGCAGGAGAGAGAATAGCAAGGCGGATATTGGATTCTCTTCCGACTGGTTTTACATTTACGGATGAAGAAAAAGCACTGATCTGTCTGGCAGTCAGGGGACACCGCAGACGGCATGAGCATATGAAGCCGATAGAGGAACTGTTCTATGAAAGTGATAAACGTTCCAGAATGTGTCTTTCCTGCATGGCAGAGAAGAAGTGTAACTGGAATGAAGAAGAGAAAAATATGGAGATAATAATATGATCATAGGTGGAAAGAATTTTGATACAGCAAATCATACATACATTATGGGAATCCTGAATGTGACGCCGGATTCCTTTTCCGATGGAGGAAAGTTTAACGGAATGGATGCGGCAATTGCACATGCACACCAGATGGTTGAAGAAGGTGTAGATATCATTGACGTAGGCGGGGAATCTACGCGTCCGGGACATATCCAGATCACGGATGAAGAAGAGATTGCAAGAGTGACGCCAATTATTGAAGTGCTTAAGAAAGAATTTGATGTACCGGTGTCGATCGATACCTACAAAAGCCATGTCGCAGAGGCTGCACTTCAGGCAGGTGCAGATCTTGTCAATGACATATGGGGATTAAAATATGACGGGAAGATGGCAAGTGTGATCGCAAAGTATCAGGCTGCATGCTGTCTGATGCATAATCGGGAAAAGGCAGAATATCAGGACTTTCTGAAAGATTTTATGGATGATATGAAAGAATGTGTAAGACTTGCGAAGGAAGCAGGCATTGAGGATGACAAGATCATCCTTGACCCGGGTGTCGGATTTGGAAAGACTTATGAGATGAACCTGGAGATTATCTACAAGATGGAGATCTTAAATGAACTTGGATATCCGGTATTGCTCGGAACATCACGAAAATCCGTGATCGGACTGACGCTGGATCTTCCGGTGACCCAGCGGGAAGAAGGTACGATGGTTACGACTGTATATGGAGTACAAAAGGGATGTGCATTCGTACGCGTCCATGATGTAGAGAAAAATTAAGAGAGCCATTCAGATGACAAAAGCAATCATGCGGAGACACGAAGTATAGAAAGAGTGAGGAATGAGATGAAACCGGACAAGATAAAGATAGAAGATCTGGAAGTATTTGCCAATCATGGTGTGTTTCCGGAGGAAAATGTACTGGGTCAGAAATTTGTGGTGTCTGCGGTTATGTATACAGATACCAGACGGGCAGGACTGACAGATGAGCTGACTGCATCTATCCATTATGGAGAAGCAAGTGCATTTATCACAGACTATTTGAAAAGTCATACGTTTAAGCTTCTGGAGAAGGTTGCGGAAGGACTGGCAGAGGAGATGCTGGTGCGTATAGCAGGTCTGCAGAAGGTGCAGATTGAGATCAAGAAACCGTGGGCACCGGTCGGACTGCCGCTTAAGACGGTCAGTGTAGAGATTGAGCGTGAATGGCATACGGCATATATTGCGCTCGGATCGAATATGGGGGATAGCAGAAGCATTTTGGAAGCCGCGGTACAGGCGCTGGATGAGATGAAGAATACAAAGGTGGAGAAGGTATCGACATTTATCACGACACCTCCGTACGGAGTGACGGATCAGCCGGATTTCTTAAACGGTTGTCTGAAGCTTTCGACATTATTATATCCGGAAGAGTTATTAAAAGAGCTGAACCGAATTGAAAAAGAGGCAGGAAGAGAACGAATCATACATTGGGGACCGAGAACACTGGATCTGGATATTATATTCTATGACGATCTGGTTGTAGAGACGGATGCTTTATGCATTCCACATGTGGAGATGCATAAGAGAGCGTTTGTACTGGAGCCTTTGCATGAGATTGCACCTTATAAACGTCATCCGGTGTATGGAAAGACGGTCAGAGAGATGCTGGAAGACCTTCGGAAATAGAATGACAGAGCATGAACAGGACAGTAAATTTACAAAAAATAAAAGACAAGATGGGGAAACAAGATGGATATTCAGGAGTGGATTATATTTGCAATCGAACTGATCGGAACAGTAGCGTTCTCAGCATCGGGGGCAATGGTTGGAATTGAGTGCAGCATGGATATATTCGGAGTGATCGTGCTTGGTGTGTCAACGGCAGTTGGCGGAGGTATGGTTCGTGATGTTATACTTGGGAAGGTGCCATCGGCACTTCTGCATCCGGTATATGTGATCTATGCCGTACTTGCTGCGGTGCTTGTGTTTTGTATTATATATTTCCGCAGGAAATATCTGCAGGATGGTTTTGGTGAGGTCTATGATAAACTTATGCTGGCAATGGATTCTGTAGGACTTGGAATCTTTTCGGCGATGGGGGTGACAAAAGGTATCAACTGCGGCTATATCGACAATACATTTCTGCTGGTCTTCCTTGGTACAATGACGGGAGTCGGCGGAGGGCTTTTGCGTGATACGATGGCAGGAGTTGCGCCGTATATATTTGTGAAACATATTTATGCATGCGCATCCATTGCCGGGGCATGGATATGTGTGATCATATACAGAAGTTACGGAGAACTTCCGGCGATGGTGGTGTCATCACTGATCGTTATGCTGATACGTTTCTTGCGGCTCATTACAGATGGAATCTTCCAAGGATCGGAGAGTAGAAATCCGGGAAGGCAAGGAGCATTTTGTAGAATGTGATGAAAAAATATGCAAAAGCATGAAAATTTATGCTTGACATTTGAAATGACAGGTTTATAATAAGGACTTGTAAATATATATAGTTCACCGAAATTCGTTGATGAGAACAATGCCGTATCTATCGTTATTTCACAGAGAGCCTGCGGTTGGTGGAAGCAGGTAATAAGCAGATAAGGATATCCTCTCTAAGAAGCGGGTTGAAAGCAATATCAAAGTAAACCTCGCCGGTATCCCCCGTTACAGGGAGCATGTATGATAGTACGTGTATGAGAGCTGTAGAAAGATTCTACAGAATTAGGGTGGTAACGCGGATAGATTTCGTCCCTTTTCAGAGTATATTCTGGAAAGGGATTTTTTTTGGGTGGACAGTGATTGTTTAAAGGAGGAGAAGAGTAATGAAAGCATTACAGAAAGCAAGCAAATTTTTATCAGACTACACGTCAATTGTTGTAATCGCGATCGCAGTGGTTACATTTTTCCTTCCGTCTATGATGGGCTGGGTAAATCTGGCACTGTTCACAGATATGGTATCGAACAAGTTCACATGTCAGTCGATTATCATTGGTATTATCATGTTCAGTATGGGACTGACACTTACAACGGAAGACTTTAAGATTCTTGCACAGCGTCCGTTTGACATTTGTGTTGGTGCTGTTGCGCAGTATCTGATTATGCCATTCCTTGCATTTGCGCTTTCAAAGGTATTGAATCTGCCAGATGGAATCGCACTTGGGCTGATTCTTGTAGGCTGCTGTCCGGGAGGTGTATCTTCCAACATCATGTCTTATCTGTGCGGCGGAGATGTAGCCTTTTCCGTAGGAATGACAACAGTATCCACATTGGTCTCACCGGTTATGACACCACTCATGGTATCTTTACTGGCAAGCGGTACACAGATTACGATCAAGGGACTTCCGATGTTCGTATCAATCATTGAGACTGTTATCCTTCCGGTTGGTGTTGGATTTTTATTAAATTATCTGTTGGGAAAGAATAAAACATTCCAGGGAACTTCAAAAATGTTATGCCGGGAGTTGCTGTTCTCGGACTTGCATGTGTTGTCGGCGGTGTGGTATCTTCACAGGGAGCCAAGTTCTTCCAGTCAGGTGTTGTGATCTTCGTAGCAGTATTACTGCACAACGGACTTGGATATCTGCTTGGATATGGAGCAGGAAAACTGGTTGGTATGAATACGTCAAAGAAGAGAACCATTTCTATCGAAGTAGGTATGCAGAATGCCGGACTTGCAACGAATCTTGCAACTACAACTGCCCAGTTTGCATCTACACCGGAATCTGCAATTATCTGTGCGGTATCCTGTACATGGCATTCCATCTCAGGAACTCTGTTAGCCGGATTATTTGCAATGCATGACAAACGAAAAGAAAAAGTTGCCGGAAATGCAGAGGCAGCAGCACATTAAGCTGCTCTCGGAATGTGTGAAGCAATAAATTATAGAATAGAAACAAAAAGAAACAACACGGGATGTGCTGTTTCCTTTTTTTGTGTGCGCCAATATGGATAAAGATTATCAACGAAATAAAAAATAATTTAAATAAAATATTGACTACTGGTCATTTTTGGCTATAATAATAAATGCATAAAGAAAATAAGAGGAGATGGAAATAATGGTCAAAGTTGGCAAATGGATTGCCAAGCACAGAATACTGATGTTGATAATTGGAGTTTTATTAATTATTCCGTCAGTAGTCGGCATAGCAAAGACGAAAGTAAATTATGACCTGCTGAGTTACCTGCCGGATCACCTGGAGACGGTAAAAGGGCAGGATATACTGGTAGATGAATTTGGAATGGGTGCGTTCTCCATGGTCGCGGTTGAGAACATGGATATGAAAGACGTACAGAAGCTGGAAAAAGAATTTGAGAAAGTGCCACATGTACAGGATGTACTCTGGTATGACGATGTGACAGATATCAGTCTTCCGACTGAGATGATCCCAAAAGATATCAGAAAAGCGTTTATCAATGGAGATGCCACGATGATGCTGGTATTGTTCGATGATACGACGTCATCCGATAATTCCATGGAGGCACTGACACAGCTTCGTAAGATTGCGAATAAACAGTGTTTCATCAGCGGTATGACAGGTATTGTTACAGATATTAAGAACATTGCAATGAAAGAACTTCCAATCTATGTAGTAATTGCAGCACTTCTGAGTCTGGTAGTTTTGGAGATTACATCAGGATCATTTGTTGTTCCGTTTCTGTTCCTGTTAAGTATCGGACTTGCGATTCTGTATAACCTTGGAAGTAATATTATACTTGGTGAAACTTCTTATATCACACAGGCATTGACAGCAGTCCTGCAGCTTGGTGTAACGATGGATTATTCCATCTTCCTTCTGAATAGTTATGAAGAGAATAAGAAGAGATTCCCTGGCGAGAAAGAAAGAGCCATGGGGCATGCGATTGCCAACACATTCAAATCAGTAGTCGGAAGTTCCGTTACTACCGTAGCCGGATTCATCGCACTGTGTGTTATGACATTTGCACTCGGACGTGACCTTGGTATTGTAATGGCGAAAGGTGTTGTGATCGGCGTTATCTGTTGTGTAACGATCCTGCCGGCACTGATCCTTGTATTTGATAAGCCGATTGAAAAGACAAGACACAAATTACTGTTAAGCAACATGGATCGTCCATCCGCTTTTATCACAAAGTATTATAAAGTATGGATCGTAGCATTTCTTGTATTATTACTTCCTGCAATTTACGGTAATAATCATACAAAGATCTACTACAACATTGCAGATTCACTTCCTGCAACACTGAACAGTAATGTATCGATCAAAAAAGTAAAAGATGACTTTGGTACAAGTAACATGCACATTGTCATGATGGATAAGAACATGAGTGCCAAAGATAAGCAGCAGATGTTCAAGAAGATCGATAAAGTAAAAGGTGTAAAATGGACCATCAGCATGAGTTCACTGATCGGTCCTAGCGTACCGGATTCCATGATCCCAAAGGATGTCCGTAAGATGATGCAGAGTAAGGATTATGAACTGGCATTCGTCAGTACGAAATATGAATCCGCAACAGATCCGGTAAATACACAGATCAAAAAGATAGATAAGATCGTAAAATCCTACGATAAGTCGGGAATGGTCATCGGAGAGGCACCTTTGATGAAAGACCTGCAGGATGTTACAGATGTTGATCTGGTTAATGTAAATATTATCTCGATCGCAGCTATATTTGTAATCATTCTGATCATTTTCAAATCGATCTCACTGCCGGTAATCCTGGTAGCGGTTATTGAATTTGCGATCATGATTAATATGGCAATCCCGTACTATCAGGGAGTCAGCCTTCCGTTCGTGGCAAGTATCGTTATCGGTGCGATCCAGTTAGGAGCAACCGTTGACTATGCAATCCTGATGACGACAAGATATCAGAAAGAACGAAGCCTTGGAAAAGATAAGATGGAAGCAATCAGCATTGCACATAAAACGAGTATGCCGTCCATCATCAGCAGTGGACTTAGCTTCTTTGCTGCAACATTCGGAGTTGCCTGCTATTCTCAGGTTGAAATGATCGGTTCGATTTGTACATTGCTTGCAAGAGGAGCCATTATCAGTATGGTAGTCGTGCTTCTGGTATTGCCGGCAATGTTCATGATATTTGACAAATTAATCTGCAAGACATCCATCGGATTTCTTGGGAAAAAGGCAAAAGCGCAGACAAGTGAAGCAAAGTAACCTGTTATTAACAATCCATGATAATTAAGAAAGGAAGCAGGAATTATGAATAAGAACAGAAAAATGAAACGAAAAATTGCAGCATCTGTAGCAGTCGGAATGTCAGTGATGATGGGTGTGACACCAGCTTTCGCGGCAAGTGGAACTTCAGACAGTGATGTATATAAAGAAGAAACAGTATACGTGAATGCCAAGGCAAGTGGTAAGACGGATAAGGTAACCGTATCTAACTGGCTTAAGAATTCCGGAAGCGTATCCGGCAATCTGGAAGATGAAAGTACACTGAGCGATATCAAGAACGTAAAAGGCGATGAAAAATATGCCGCAGACGGAGATAAGCTGACATGGTCTACTGATGGCGAGGATATCTACTATCAGGGAACGACAGATAAGAAACTTCCGGTATCTGTTAAATTAAAATATTACCTGGATGGAAAAGAGATGAAACCATCTGAGTTAAAAGGAAAGAGCGGACACCTGAAGATCACGGTGGATTATAAGAATAATGAAAAGAAGAATGTATCTGTAGACGGAAAAGATACAGAAGTATATACACCATTCGTCATGATGACAGGTATGATCCTTCCGAATGAGACATTCAGTAATGTAACAATTGATAACGGCAAGATCATTTCTGATGGTAATAAGAATATCGTAGTCGGATTCGGAATGCCGGGATTAAAAGACAGCCTGAACTTAAGCAGCGAAGAGACAGACAAAGTTACAATTCCGGAAAGCTTAAGTATCGAAGCCGATGTAAAAGATTTTACAATGTCTTCTACTTATACTGTTGCATTATCTGATCTGTTAGATGATGTGGATATGGACAGTATCGTAAATGTAGATGATCTTCAGAACGCTCTGGATGATCTGGAGGATGCGGCACTTCAGTTAGTAAGTGGTTCCGATACACTTGCTGATGGAGCAGGAACACTTGCAGATGGTGTGAACAGCTATACAGAAGGCGTTGATACATTGAACGCCGGCATCCAGAAATACCTTGGTTCTAACGGAGGGCTGAATGGCAGCGTCACAGAGTATGTGAATGGTGTAAACAAAGTTGTCAAAGGTGTACAGGATTATACAAGTGGTGTGAATACACTTGCAGACGGTGTGAGCAGTTATGTAGACGGCGAGAAGCAGCTGGCAGCCGGAGCTTCACAGCTGACACAGTTAAGTACAGGACTGAAGCAGGTACAAAGCGCTATCTCACAGCTTGAAGCTGCAACAGATGGTAAGGGTGCAACGACAGAAGACCTTCAGGCAGCATCCAAAGCACTGGCGGCAGGAACTGCACAGATGAAAGCAGCACTTGGAACAGAAGAAGTAAAGAGTCTGATGTCTCAGGTAAATTCTATGGTAACAACCGGAAATACGCTGATGGAAGAGACGAAGACATTAAGCGGAACACTTACGGAAGGTATCGAAAAACCACTTACAACAATCGGCCAGACATTACAGAGTATGCAGGAATCCTTGAAAAATATAGATGCAGCTCAGAGAGCATTACAGAATGCATGCAAGAATATCAATGAGGTAGTTGCTTCTGATAATCAGACGATTAAGGCTGCAAAGACAGCAGCGAAGAACAGTTCCGATTCTATTGCAGCATCTATAAAAACACTGGAAGCAAAGTATGCAGGAATTTCAGATAAGAATTCCGAAGAAGCAAAACAATTACAGAGTTCGATCAGTGCACTGAAGAGCGCAAAAGCTTCCACAGATTCCGTACAGAATCTCAAAGAGTTAACAGGCATTGATACTACAAAGATGCCGACAATAGATGTAGATTCATTAAAAGCCGGTGCTGCAACGATCATGACAAATGCAGCTACATTGCAGAAATCTTCGGAAGCATTGTCAAAAGCTCTTCCGGAATTGAAAAAACAGTTGAAGAGTATCGAAGATGCAGAAGGTGTTCTTGCACAGGCAGGACAGTTAAGTACACTGACAGGAAGTGTAGATCAGTTAAATGCAGGTATGCAGGGACTGAACAGTGCGATCGGAACACTGCACAGCAATCTGGCAACATTGAATAATGCAACATCCGCTCAGTTCCCGACAGCAATCCGGGGAATCACAGCATTGAATAAAGGATTCGCTCAGTTAAGCGGATACAATGATTCCCTGGTAAGCGGTGCAAATAAACTGAAATCCAACAGTCCGACATTAGTAGCCGGTGTCAATACACTCCAGAGCGGTACAAACCGGTTAGCAAGCGGACTGAACACACTGGGAAGCCAGATGTCTTCCGGATCTGCAACACTTGCAGCCAACAGCGGTGCACTTAGAAGCGGAGCTTCCGAACTTCAGTCAGGGGCAAAAGAACTTGCAGAAGGCATGGCGAAATTTGACAAAGAAGGAACAAGCAAGTTGAAGAGCACCGTGGAAGATGAACTTGGTGATGTACTTGACAGAATCGATGTACTGACATCAGAAAATTGCAAATATAGTACATTCAGCGGTAAGGATAAAGCAATGGATGGTAATGTAAAATTTGTGATTGAGACGGATGCGATCGAGTAAATAATATGAATATGAAATAAAAAGAATCACAGGTGGAAGAGGATGAAGTAATATATTCCCTGTTAATTAGACGAGGGCGTATTACTTCATCCTATTCCGTTTGTGATTCATTTTTTTAATTTTTTCAACATTCTCCAGAGAGTGCTTCTGCTTATGCCAAGACGTTTGGCAGCTTTTTTCTTTATTCCCATGTTCTTCGGCAAGAACCCATTGTATGATTTGAGAAGACGATAAATTAGTCTTATTATCTTTCCTTGGAAATTTCCTCGGTATAGTGCTAAAGTATACTGAAAAAGGTATGATTTAGCGAGTGCGTGTAAAAAACATGCACTAAGGAGGAAAATTCATGAATGAATACAGAATAGGAACAAAATGTGTACAGGGCGGATATACTCCGGGAAACGGAGAACCAAGACAGATTCCGATCGTACAGTCAACAACATTCAAATATGCAACCAGTGAAGATATGGGAAAATTATTTGATCTGGAAGCGTCAGGATATTTTTATTCCAGATTGCAGAATCCGACTAATGATATGGTTGCGGCAAAGATTGCAGAGATGGAAGGTGGAACGGCAGCGATGCTGACTTCATCCGGACAGGCAGCCAATTTCTTCGCACTGTTCAATATCTGTGAGTGCGGAGATCACATTGTAGCATCTTCATCCATTTACGGTGGAACATTTAACCTGATCGATGTAACGATGAGAAAGATGGGAATCGATGTAACATTCGTGTCGCCGGATGCAACAGAAGAAGAGTTAAATGAAGCATTTAAGCCAAATACAAAAGTAATGTTTGGTGAGACAATTGCCAATCCGGCACTTACCGTACTGGATATTGAATTATTTGCCAAAGTGGCGCATGCACATGGTGTGCCGCTTATCGTAGATAACACATTCCCGACACCGGTCAACTGCAGACCGTTTGAATGGGGAGCAGATATCGTAACTCATTCGACTACAAAATATATGGACGGACACGGAGCGGCACTTGGCGGAGCAATCGTAGACAGCGGAAAGTTTGACTGGATGGCACATGCAGATAAATATCCGGGACTTTGCACACCGGATGAAAGCTATCATGGAATTACATATGCAGAGAAATTCGGTAAAGAAGGTGCATTCATTACCAAATGTACAGCACAGCTGATGCGTGACTTCGGATCTATGCAGTCACCACAGAATGCATTTATCTTAAACCTTGGTCTGGAATCCCTGCATGTACGTATGCCGAAGCACGTAGAGAACGGACAGGCAGTCGCAGAATTCCTGGAAGCACATCCAAAGGTAGCATATGTGAACTATTCCGGACTTCCGTCTGATAAATATTATGAAAGAGCACAGAAATATCTTCCAAACGGAGGATGCGGTGTTGTATCGTTTGGATTAAAAGGTGGAAGAGAAGCAGCATCTATCTTCATGAAGACATTAAAGCTTGGTGCGATCGAGACGCATGTAGCAGATGCAAGAACCTGTTGTCTGAATCCGGCAACGTCTACACACAGACAGATGACGGATGAACAGTTAAAAGAGGCAGGAGTACCGGCTGAACTGATTCGTATCAGTCTTGGTCTGGAAGATAAAGAGGATCTGATTGCAGATATTTCGAATGCGTTGGATGCAATCTAAGGTAGAATTGAAAGAGTAAGGCAAAATTCCGAAAAAACTTACATAAATATATTGATAATGCCTATAAGTGGATGCGCTTATAGGCATTATCAATTTGAAAATAATTGGATTCAAGTCTATACTATTCAATATAGATAAAATTTATTAATGGGAGGAAAAATATCTATGAAAAAGAAATTGATGTCTGTCCTTCTTGCGGCAGCCATGGTTGCATCAATGGCTGTAGGATGTGGATCAGACAAAAAGGCATCTTCTGACTCTGGGGATACAAAGAAGACAGAGAGCACAGAGAAGAAAACAGAGAGTAACCAGATCTTATTTAACGGATCGTCTACATTAGCACCGGTTATCACATCGATTGCAACGGATTTCTTTGACACATATGGAACGTGGGATGCATATGATTCATCACTTCCAAAAGAAGACATTGCAATCTATGTATCAGCAGGCGGATCTGGACAGGGAACCAAAGCGGTTATCGATGGAACCACAACATTTGGTATGGTCGCAAGAAGTGTAAAAGATGAAGAGAAAAATGGCAATTAAAAACGAAAAAGAGTATCAGGTAGGTATCGATGCATTAACAATTGCTGTTAATCCAAAGAACCCTGTAACAGGTGTATTGGATGATCTTTCTACTGATCAGATTGTTTCTTTATTCTCAGGCAAATATGCTACATGGAAAGATCTTGATCCTTCACTTCCAGATGAGAAGGTTGTAGTGATTACACGTGATATCAACGGTGGAGCACATGAAGTATTCCAGAAGAATATCATGGGAGATACAGAAGTGTCCAGTGATGCAATCCAGGCTTCTTCTATGGGAGAACTGGTACAGGATATTATTGATAACCAGTATGCAATCGGATATGCATCATTTGGTGTTGCAAATCAGAATGCAGGCAAGGTAGTTACCATGAAAGTTAATGGTGTAGAGCCGACAAAAGAAAATATTCTGAATGGTTCTTACATTATTCAGAGACCACTTCTTATTGTAGGATCTGGCAAGCCGACAGATGTTCAGCAGGCATTTCTGGATGTTATCCTTGGAGAGACAGGACAGAAGACTGTAGAAGATATGGGATTCATTCCAATGAAATAGAAAAATAGGAAAAAGGGTGTGTCGCATAGATACATCCTTTTTTTACTAATGCATGCAAGAGAAGTTGCAGGTGGCAGGTTCTCGGTATACCAAAGTATGTAAGAAAGGACTTTGTTATGTACAGAAAAATAGCGAATACATTTTGTAAAGTCTTGATATATGTGATTACTTTTGTGGTAGCGGCACTGATGGGGATTATGTTGATACATATTTTGAAGGAAAGTATTCCGGCCTTAAGGGAAGTAGGAATCAAAATGTTTCTGCCATCATCAGAATGGCGTCCGGTAAGTGCGACTCCACAGTATGGTCTCCTGCCGGCTATTACAGGTACTTTGTATGTGTCCGGATTGGCGGTACTGTTTGCGATGATCTTGGGAGTGGCATGTGCCTGCTTTCTTACTTTTTTCATGCCCAGGAAACTGGCATCGGTCTGCCTGGCTTTTATAGATCTGGTGGCAGGGATTCCATCGGTAATCTTCGGGTTTATCGGATTGACTGTACTGGTAAAAGCATTTACAAAATATTTAAAGATGGCAGCGGGGCAGTGTGTACTGGTGGCAGGTATTGTACTGGGAATCATGCTTCTGCCGTATGTCATATCGACATGTCAGGAATCATTTGTAAATGCAAAACAGACATATGAGAAATCCGGACTGGCACTTGGATTATCAAGAGAATATGTGTTGATCAAAGTGATACTTCCGGCAATCCGGCCGGGAATTGTAGCAAGTGCAATGATGGCATTTGGACGTGCGCTTGGGGAAACGATGGCAGTAATGATGGTGATTGGTAATTCTGCAATTTTCCCGAAGCTGCTAGGCCGTGGACAGACACTTCCGGCACTGACCGCTCTTGAGATGGGAAGCATTGAGTACGGAAGTATACATCTGTCGGTGCTTTATGTAGCAAATCTTGTGCTGCTGGTGATACTTGCAGTAGTGACACTGGCAGGGCAGCTGTTGAAGAGGAGGTTTGCAGAACATGAAAAATAAACTGACAAAGTATATGATACGTACCTTGCTCGGAATTCTTGGAATTTTTACAATCGCAGTGACGCTGTTCTTATTCCTGTATATCTTCTGGAAGGGAAAGAATGTGATGAGTCTTTCGTTTATTCTGGATAAGCCGGCGGGGGTACCACTTGGAACAGCGGGAGGAATCTATCCGGCATTGATGGGATCCATTTATCTTGGTGCGCTTTCGGCACTCATAGGAGGAATCATAGGAATCGGTGTGGCAATTTATCTTGTATTTTATACAAGGGAGAGTATATTCTACCATGTGATCAGTGCCTGTATTACAGGACTGTCTGGAATCCCTTCTATTCTGTTCGGTCTGGTTGGCTATACGCTGTTGATCTATCAGTTTGGTCTGGGAAGAAGTCTCTTGTGTTCAGCTATCTGTGTGGCTGTTATGATTGTACCGTTTATTGCGATCCGTGCAGAAAAGATACTGAAAGAAAAGGGCACAGAATACATGAAGAATTCACTGGCACTTGGAATGTCCAGAGAATATGCAGTCATACGATTGATTCTTCCGGTCTGCGCGGTGGAATTGCTTGGAACGGTGGCGCTTGGAATGGCTTATGGAATGGGGGCGGTTGCACCAATCCTGTATACGGGTGCGGTTATGGTGGCAGATGTTCCGGGAAAACTCACGGATCCATTTATGTCCCTGCCGTATCATCTTTATATGCTGGTAAATAATGGATTTTCTTTGGATTATGCATATGGAACGGCATTCGTACTGATGTTGTTCTTACTGATCATACAGATCATATGCAAATGTATTACTTATATACGAAAGGACTACTGATATGTTAACGATAGAACAGATAAGCTGTGGATTTGGCAGACAGGAGATATTGCATGATATCAGCCTTGCAATACCGGAAGGAAAGATTACGGCAATCGTTGGACAGTCCGGCTGCGGTAAAACAACATTTTTAAAGACATTAAACCGGATGATAGAAGAGGAAGGTGGCTTTTACAAAGGGAAGATTACTCTTGACGGTGAAGACATTAAAAGACTTTCAACGGAAATATTAAGAACCAGAATCGGAATGGTATTCCAACAGCCGATTGTATTTCCATACAGTATAGAGAAGAATCTGTCGTACGTCCTGAAATATCACGGAATCAGAGACTCCAAAGAAATAGAGCGGATCACCAGAGAGTGTCTGCAGAAAGCAAGACTATATGATGAAATAAAAGACCAACTGAAGAAGTCTGCAAAAAAATTATCCGGTGGACAGAAACAGCGTCTTGCCATAGCAAGAAGTTTGTGTGTGAATCCGGAAATTCTGTTGTTGGATGAGCCGTGTTCTGCGCTTGATATGAAGAATACCATTGCGATAGAAGAGACACTTCTGGAATTAAAGGGAAAATATACATTTGTGATCGTAACACATAATCTGGCACAGGCAAAAAGAATTGCAGATCAGATTATCTTTATGGATCAGGGAAGAGTACTGGAAGTGACAGACACAAAGACATTCTTTGAGCATCCGTCATCCGAACCTGCAAGAGAGCAGATACAGTATATGTAAGAGTAAAGGAGAACGTATGAGAATAGAAATTCCCGGATATAAAACGATGGATCTGAAATATCTGATTCTGGATTATAACGGAACTATTGCGAAAGATGGCATAATACCCGAAAGTGTAAAGGAACGGCTGAAAAAGCTGAGTGGAATATATGAGATTTATGTTCTGACAGCAGATACACATGGAACTGCGAGAAAGATATGTGAAGGACTACCGTTAAAGATACAGACATTTCCTGGTAATGCGGCAGCAGAAGAAAAAAGAAAAATCATAGAGCAACTGGGTGGGAAACAGTGTATTGCAGTAGGAAACGGACGGAATGACCTGCCTATGTGCAGGATAGCAGAACTCAGTGTTGGAATTATAGAGGCGGAAGGTGCGTATGGAAGACTGATTGCAAATGTTGATATCTGTACCAGATCGATAGAGGAAGCACTGGATGTGCTTGCAATGCCGAAAAGGATGGTGGCGACACTAAGGGGATAAGTTTATATCCCCTTTTTTTTCGACGTTTTTATAGTAATCATGCTAAAATAGAGAAATCTACCATGTGTATGGAATATTTTGAGCCGGCAGGGACAGTAAAAAGACCAAAAAGCCCCGTCCCCAATGGCTGGAGAGGGGAAAAATTATGAATAAAAAGAGAATCATTTAGCAGCAGATGGGGATTTATCTGTGCCTGTATCGGTTCAGCGGTCGGTATGGGAAATATCTGGATGTTCCCAACAAGAGTATCATTGTATGGAGGCGGTTCATTTCTGATACCATATTTTATATTTGTAATACTGATCGGTTCGACGGGAGTGATCGGGGAGATGAGTTTTGGGCGTGCGGCAAAGGCCGGTCCAATCGATGCATTTGGAATTGCCTGTGAGAAAAAAGGAAAGAGAAAAGTCGGAGAAGCACTGGGGATGATCCCTGTATTCGGATCACTTGCCATGGCGATCGGATATACGGTTGTAATGGGGTGGATCCTAAGATATGCCGTTGGAACATTTACAGGAGCAACACTTTCGCCTGAAAATGTGGATGAATTCGGGGCGGCATTTGGTAAGATGGCGTCAGCATTTGGTAATAATATATGGCAGATACTTGCGCTTGTGGCCTGTATGCTGATTCTGATGTTAGGTGTCGGAAGCGGCATTGAAAAAGCAAATAAGATCATGATGCCGATATTCTTCGCATTGTTCGTGATTCTGGGAATCTATGTCGGATTCCAGCCGGGAGCAAGTGAAGGATACCGTTATATTTTCAGAGTAGATCCAGAGGCATTCAAAGATCCGGCAACGTGGATCTTTGCACTTGGTCAGGCATTCTTTTCCCTGTCGGTAGCAGGAAATGGAACATTGATCTATGGATCTTATCTTTCGGATGAAGAGGACATTCCGGCTTCTGCAGGAAGAGTTGCATTATTTGATACGATTGCAGCAATTCTTGCCGCACTCGTTATCATTCCGGCGATGGCAACAACGGGAGCGCAGTTGGATCAGGGAGGTCCGGGACTTCTCTTTATCTTCCTTCCGAATCTGATCAAAGGAATGCCTGGGGGATGGCTGATCGCGATCATCTTCTTTGTCGCAGTATTGCTTGCAGGTATGACTTCGCTGATCAATCTGTACGAGGCTCCGATTGCTACAGTGCAGGAGAAGTTAAAGCTTGGAAGAGTTCCGGCATGTGCACTTACGGGGATTGTGGGAGTGGTCGTGTCACTCCTGATCCAGGGGATTGTATCAGACTGGATGGACGTACTGTCTATCTATATCTGTCCGCTCGGAGCCGGACTTGCGGGAATCATGTTCTTCTGGGTATGTGGCAAGACATTTGTGGAAAAACAGGTCAATACCGGAAGAGAGAAACCATATGTATCATGGTATCATACGGTATGTAAATATTTTTATGTTCCGGTATGTTTTATTGTGTTAATTCTTGGAATTGTACTTGGAGGAATCGGGTAGAAAAAGCCGAAGGAAGAACAAGAAATGTTCATAAAAGTTTATTGGAAAGAATGAGAGGATAAAGAATGAAAAAAGGAAATGCAATAGCATTACTGCCAATCGGCGTATTTTTGTGTATCTATCTGGGACTTGGAAT
>ENA-OQBL01000371-OQBL01000371.1-human-gut-metagenome-genome-assembly--contig:-NODE-371-length-24863-cov-3.402409_pt1 | contig 24863 bp, 19 predicted proteins | sample MGYA00242747_ERZ504553 | MGnify/ENA primary metagenome ERZ504553 (study PRJEB26092, sample SAMD00036240) | human gut metagenome | host: Homo sapiens | study: EMG produced TPA metagenomics assembly of...
CGGGAGTATGAGGTACATTCTGCCCCATATAGGGATTCCCCGTATGCCCAACCGGTAGCGAGAAACATGCTGGCTTGTGGATTGTAGCGGCTGAGGGCGGCATGCCGTTGCGCTTCACTGCGGGCGATGTTCACGGAGGTACTGGCATATTCTGCCCGGCGGGGCAGCACATCATCCAGGCCCAAAGGGATGATTGGGGGCAGTCGGTATATCTATTTCGGCTATGCTGTCTATGGGAGCGTCCGGTTCCGAGCCCATAAGGATATTCAGTTTTTGCAGGGCAAGGGTATGGTTTTGGCGTGCCTTGATGTACTGTAATTCGGCCTCCTTACGCCGGGTGGAAATCATCAGCAAGTCTGTGCGGCTGATGGCGCCGTCATCGAAGCGGTCTTGGATGATGTCGTACTGCTGTTGTACAATATCCTGAAAGGTAGCCGCGGCTTTCAGACCGGCACGGGCGGCAGAGGCATTCCAATAGACGGCGTCACTTTGATAGTGTATCTGGTCGAGGGTCAGTTCTGTGGTTAGTTGCTCCAGTGCCTCTTCGGTTTGCGCCACTTTCTTTTGGGCTATTAGGGAACCTCCGGTATAAAGCGGCTGCGTCAAGGTGGCAAGTGCCTGATAGGTATAAGGGCGGTAGTCTCCTTTCGGACTGTTCCATTGGTCCAGATGATTGAGATTGGCGGTACCCTCGGCGATGATGTCAATCTGGGGCAGGAAACCGGTGGAGGCAATCTTGCGTGCCTCGGTACTGGCGAATGTTTTCAGATGCTGTTGTTTCAGAATCTGGCTGTATGCTTCTACCTTGTCGCGGTATTCTTCGCGGCTCAGATATGCTTGTTGTGCCCCGGCATTCAGTCCGGAGCACAGTAATGATAGAATAAGTATCTTTGTTTTCATCATTCAATTGGTAAACTGTAAATTGTTGAATGTTCTCTCACTTGATTTTATGAATGGCGCAATAAGCCACCGGCAGCACGAATAATGTCAATGCCGAGGCTACCAGCAAACCACCCATAATGGTTGCCGCCATGCCGCCGAACATGGCGTCGAACAATAACGGCAACATTCCCAGGATAGTGGTACCCGATGCCATAGCCACCGGGACAATACGGGTGGTCGTTGCACTGATAACGGCTTCACGCGGTGCTTTCCCGGCAGCGGTTTCCGTATCAATCTGGTCCACCAGCACGATGGCATTCTTGATATTCATTCCAATCAGCCCCAGCAAGCCGAGGATGGAGCAAAAAGTCGAATGACTTTTCCCAATACCACCAGTCCCAGTACAATACCTATAAAGATAAGCGGCAGCATCAGCAGGATAACAATCGGTTTCCGGTAGCTGCGGAACAGAAACAGCGAGGTGACGAACATAAGGAAGAATGTCAGCGGCAGGTTAGCTGCCAGTGCGGCATTGCTTTCTGCCTGGCTTTCCTGCTCTCCGAAGTATTTCATGGTGTAACCTTCGGGCACTTCAATCTCCTTCTGCACTTGCTTCCATATACGGTTGAAGGCGGCAATGGCATTCACACCGCGGCGTGGGTCGGCCTGCGCCATCATCACCATCTGCCGGTTGTAGTCTTTCACATTGGAGAACTTGTACTGGAAGTCGAACCGGCTGACGACTTGTTCCAGAGTGGTTGTTTCGCGTGCAGTGCCGAATACGGGGAGTGTACGCAAGTCGTTAATACGGAAAGAGTCGATGGTTTTATCCTTCAACAGAATGGGGGAGTACTTGGTCTCCTTCCCTGTATTCTCCAAGTGTCATGCCGTTCGTACCGATCTGGATACTCTGTGCCATGCTTTGACGGGAGATACCCAACGGTTGTGCACGTTCCTGACTGTAAATGGGATGCCATACCGGTATCTTATTGCCCCAGGAGTTGCGCACGTTGATAAGTTCGTCGTTACGGTGCATGATGTCCAGAATCTTGTTGGTCAGCATGACCAGCGTATCCGTGTTATTGCCGATGAACCCGATTTCAATGGCGGCATCTACGGCAGGGGAGAGCTTGAACAACATGGTACGGGTGATGGCATTGGGATAGTTGGCCTTCATGTAGGCATCAAGGTTCTTTTCCTGTTCCTTGGTATATTTGCTGTCCGTTACTTCCACCAGGATATTGGCGAAGTTAGGTTTGGGGCCGACGGAAGTGGAGGCCAGATAGTAACGCAACGGTGTGCTGCCGAATGTGACGGATACCCGTTTCACTTCCGGCTGCTGCATCAGATGGGCTTCCACCTTTTTCATTTCGGTTTCTACTTCGCGGATGCTGTACCCGTCCGGATAGAATACATCTGCCCGAAAGTAGGGTTTGTCCAGAGAAGGGAAGAAGTTCTGGGGCATCAGTCCCATGACGAAAAGGGAGAGGATGAACAGTGCTGTAATGCTGCCAAGGGTCAACGCCTTCTTGCGTATCAGTGTGCCGAGGATGGAGGCGAATTTATGGTAGAAAGGCTTGTCGTATGGGTCTTTACCACCATCTTTTGCCTTTGCTTTCAGTATGAAGTTGCCGAATGTAGTGGTTTGTGTCAACGCCAGCACCCAACTTAATCCCAGGGAAATGGCCAGCACTACGAATAGCGGTTTCACGATTTCGGCTACGGAAGAGGGAGCCAGATACAGTGGCAGGAACGAACAGATGGCAATGAACGTTGCTCCCAGTAATCCCCATTGGGGACTGGTGGCACCGTCTATCAGCGCTTTCCGGCGGTCGATGCCGCGGGCAATGGCAATCTGGGCATTATCTGTCACCACGATGGCATTGTCCACCAGCATTCCCATGGCTATGATAAATCCGGCGAGGGAGGTCCGGTTCAGACCTACGCCAAGAAACGACATAATGAGCAGTGTGCCTCCGATAGAGAATATAAGGGAAGAGCCAATCAGTACTCCTGCACGCATGCCCATCACCAGCATGATGATTACAATCACAATCAGGATGGATTCTATCAGATTGATGATGAACCCGTTGTTGGCTTCTTGGGCAATCACGTTTTCGGGATACAGACTTTCCAGTTCCAGCCCCACGGGGATGAGGGGCATGAGTTCGGCAAGCCTCCGGTCTACCAGTTCACCGGTTTTTACCACATCCTTTGTAGGGTCTGTGGAGATGCCGATACCGATGGCGCGCTTTCCGTTGACGTGCATGATATTGCCGGGAGGTTCCATGTATCCCTTTTCAATGATGGCGATGTCGCCTAGCTTGACTTGTCCGCCGGAGGTAGTGATAACCTGGTTGCGGATATCATCGACAGTCGTGTAGGTACCGTTGGCCACGATGCGTAACTGTTGTTCTCCAGCACTGATTTCACCCGTATTGATAATCTGGTTCTGCGATTGCAGCAGGCTGGCCAGCTGCTTGGGGGCGATACCCATTCCTGCCAGCTTGTTTACGGAGATGAATATATGGATGACCTCTGTCTGTGTACCGAAAAGGGCTACCTTCATCACACCGTCTGCCGTGATGACTTGTGTCTTGATTCGTTCCGCCCAGTTTCTCATTTCTTCATAAGAGAAACCGTCGTCACCCACCAGGCCGTAATAGATGCCGAAAACGTCTCCAAAATCATCCGAGACGGTCGGCACAGAAGAGCCTGCGGGCAGTTGGGGCTGTATGTTGAGCACTTTGCGCCGCAGTTCGTCCCACTTCTGCGGAATGGATGCGGCAGAGAGTGACGGTTGCAGTTCGAAGGTTATCTTGGAGAGTCCGTACATAGACTCTGACTTTATCTTGTAGACGCCGCTCATCGACTGTATTTCTCGGGAGATGGGTTCGGTGACGAGCCGTTCCACTTCTGCCGGCTCCGCTCCCGGGTAGCGTGTCATGATGACTGCCGACTTGATGACGAAAGGTGCGTCTTCCTTCTTTCCCAACCTGCCGAATGACAGTATGCCGCCGATAAGCAGCACAGCCAGAAAGAAGTAGACTATCTTCGTGTTGTCTAATGAATATTTGGCTAGATTCATGTTGTTTAATTATCAATTATCAATTTTTACCTTTTCTCCTTCTGTCAGCTGGTATACTCCGGCCGTCACAACGGTTTCTCCCGGTTCCAGCCCTTTAGAGATAAGCAGGTTTGCCTCTCCCGTTGGAGAATAAACGCTCACTTCGCGACGGCTGACTTTATTACCTTCCACCACCCATACATACGTTTTCTGGTTTTCACTGTTACCGAATACGGCACTTAACGGTACATTCATCAGCTTTTCTTCCAGGAAGGGAGTGACATCCGATGCCAGCTTTATTTTGCATGTGAATCCCGGTTTTACGTCATAACGTGCACGGTCAAAGTGCGGGTCGTCAATTGTTATTGTCACCGGAATACCCGTCCCTGCTGTGGAGATGTCAAGATACTCTTCCAGTCTGGCATCGAAAGCCTCTGCGGGGTAGCTATCGAACACCACCTTGAACTTTACGTCCTTGGCACGGAGCAGATAGAGATAATCATCCGGTACGGTGAACTTGACTCGTAGTTTCTGTGTATTTACCAGTAGTACAACCCCTTCTCCCGCATTGACACGCTGATAGTTCTCTACCAGCCGTTTTTCGATGGAACCGTCGAAAGGGGCTGTCAGCCGCGTATCCCGTATATTGTTGCCGGACAACTCGTAGGCGGATTTTGCTTTCTGATAGTTGGCTACGCTGATTTCGTATTCCTGCACGGAGATAGCCTGGCGGCTAAGTAGCCGTTTGTTACGTTCCACTTGTGCGGCAGCTGTTTCGTAGGCAGCTTTGTCGGCTGCATATTGCAGGGAGATGTCGCGTGGGTCGATGGCGGCAATCAGTTGCCCCTTCTTTACCCGCTGTCCCTCTACAACCGGGAGGTTGATGATTTGTCCGCTGACGCGGAAGGCAAGTCTCACATATTCCACGGCTTCCACCATTCCGGAGAAGTCTTTGTGGATAACCGACTGTGAACTGACTTGTGCAGTCTTCACCGGTCGGATAAGGGTATTGCTAACCCCTTTTGATTTTTGCCCGCACGACGTGATGAGCAACGTCGTGACCAGGGCGAAAAGAAACACTTTTTTTCATTGGTAAACAAGTATATAGTTATTCGTTCAGGTATATATAAAAACATAAAACCGGGAAAACAACCAAATGTTCTCCCGGTTATAGGATAAATGATGATTTAATGTGCCAATATGGTTAATTACATGAGCACATTAATTTTTAATTCCGTCCCCCGTTCCAGCGTATATGGGTGTCCGTAGACTTGTATGTCCACTTTGCTGCCTGCTGTAAGCGAGATTTCGATTTCTTTTCCTACCCGTATGTGAAGTGTGTTTTTCAGATAATTCACCTTGAATGAATAGCTGTCCCATTTTTGCGGTATGACGGGGGAGAAACACAATGTCTCCTTCAGCACCTGCATACCTGCAAATCCGCGTACAATGGCCAGCCAGCTGCCGGGCATACTGGTTATGTGCAGACCTTGGTCCGCTTCGTTGTTGTAGTCGTCCAGGTCAAGCCGCGTGGCATGCAGGAAAAGCTGGTAAGCTTTTTCCACTTTGCCGATGCGTGCAGCCAGGATGGAATGGATGTGGGGAGAAAGGGAGGATTCGTGTACGGTCATCGGCTCATAGAACTCGAAATTGCGGCGGACGGTTTCCGTGTCGAAATAGAAATAATAAAGGTAAAGTCCGAGCAACACGTCGCTTTGCTTGATGTAGCAAGAGCGCAGAATGCGATCCCATGACCAATGTTGGTTGATGGGGCGTTCTTCGGCAGGAATGTTATCTGTACTTTCCAGTACTTTATCCATATAGCCGTCATTCTGGATAAAAATTCCCCGTTCCTTGTCTTCCGGCAGATACATGTGTTCGATGATGTCTCTCCACCGGGCGCTTTCCTTTACTTGGTCGAGATTGGTGATGCGGCGTATGCGGGCATATTCGTCCGGATATTGCTGTGCTATCATTTCCAGAAAACGGAGGGTCATCTTGAGGCATTGTATGCAGGAATAGTTGGTGTACCAGTTGTTGTCCACATTGTTTTCGTATTCATCCGGGCCGGTAACTCCCAGTATGACATATTTCTGTTTGGGTTGGGAGAAGGATACCCGTTGGCTCCAGAAGCGGCTGACGGCAATCATAACTTCCAGGCCATATTGGGCGATATAGTCCATATTACCCGTCAGTACTGCATGCTGAACGATGGCATAAACAATGATATTGTTGCGATGGATTTCCTCGAAGGTTATTTCCCATTCGCTGTGGCATTCCTCTCCGTTGTTGGTTACCTGCGGAAACAACGCTGCACCGTCCTTGAAACCCAGTTTGCGGGCGTTTTCTATGGCCTTGGGAAGCTGGTTGTGCCGGTATGCCAGCAAGTTCTTTGCAATCTCTTTGGGAGTGGAGAGCAGAAAAAACGGTACACAACACAATTCCGTGTTCCAATAGGTATTGCCGCCATATTTTTCTCCGGTGAATCCTTTGGGGCCGATGTTCAGGCGCGGGTCATCTCCCCGGTAAGTCTGATACAGCTGGAATATGTTGTACCGGATACCTTGCTGTGCTTCCGGGTCCCCTTCGATGACGACATCCGTTTCGTCCCAGATTTCCTGCCAGGCCCTTCGATGCTCTTCTACCAGCGTATTCCAGCCTATGTTCTTGGCTTCGCGTGCCTCGGTCATGGAGTGCTCCACCAATTCACTCCGTTCGTGGTAAAGAGAAGAAGCGATGGCGGTGTATTTGATGAGTGTCACGTTGTCTCCGGGTTTTACGTCGGCACCTACGCTGAAACCGGTCTGCTTTTCCTTTTCTATCCGTATGGGATTGGCAGTGGTTTCCTTGTTGTTTTTGAAGAATTGGTAAGTCATGGCGTAGCACACTTGTGCATCTTCCCGGCGGGTCTGTGTCCAGAGGTAGGCACAGTCGCTGGTAGAACCGGAACGCAGGATGTTCCATATTTTCAGGTTCGGCAGGTCGGCATCGTCCACGATATTCCCGTCAAGGATGGGCACGAGTGAGATTCTACCGGTATAGTTGATGGAGGACACACTGTACTTGATGAGACAGAGGTTGGGTCTTGCCATATCCGTGATGTGCTCTATATGGATGCGGAGCTGGTTTCCCCGGGGAGAGGTCACCTCCATGTCCCGGTAGGAGATACCCTCTTTCATGTCGAGGCGGCGGTTGAAGCTGTCGACATCCCAGCCTGCCAAATCGAGTTCCTCATCGATGAGGCGCAGGTTGATACGGCTCCAGTCGGCAGCCTTGGGTATGCGGGTGTAATATCGGGGGAAATCCGTTCTTCCACCATCCTACGCGGGTTTTGTCCAGGAAAGTGATGCCGGCCACAAATGAACCACGGTAACTGTCACTGCTGTAAGGCTCCTCAAAATACCCCCGTTGCCCGAAACGTCCGTTTCCGAGACTGAATATACTTTCCGACATCCGTTGACGGTCGGGGTGGAATTGGTCTTCGATGATATTCCATTCATCGGTCTTGAGGTATTTCTTCATGACGACGTGTTTTCTGTAGTTATCGCCGTAAAGTTAAGCAATATGCGGAAATAAAGAAGAAAAGTAAGGACAAAAATAAAGAAAGGCAAGGAAAGACATCAAAAAGACACCGGGAAAGTATCGTTCCTTGGTACCGAACGATGCTTTCCCCGGTGTCAGGTGGAATGTTGCCCGGTGTCGGTCAATATTTCCGTCTCAGAGTACTTCGGGGGTGATTCTTAGTTTGCTTTCTCTCCTTTGGTCTCTTTGATTAAATATACACAGAAAGCACCGATTATCAGCATGACTCCTGCTAACACAAGCATATTGATTTCAGGAGGCAGTCCTCCTTTGGGAGTAAACAAGGCAAGGATGATGCCGCCCAAGGCTGCCGCTATAATCTGCGGGATACAGATAGTTCCGTTGAAAAGTCCCAGATAAGTACCCATGTGTCCTCCGCTCAGTGCGTTGGTTAGGATGGTGAACGGCAGTGCCAGCATGGCAGCCCATGCGCACCCTATCAGCAAGAAGGAAATGAAGAGCATATAAGGGTCGTGTATGAAGTAGGTGGAAATGAAACCTATACCTCCCAGAACAAGGCTGAGTGAGTAGACGCAGCGGCGGTCCTTGAACATCGGTATGCAGATGGCCCAAAGCACAGAGCCGATGGCTTGCACGGCAAACAGTACGCCTACCCAGTCGGCGGCATTCTGATATTGCAGGCTCTTGGTGTCGAGTACTATTTTGGTCACACCATCTACCAGGTGCTCTACTGTAGGAGCGTCGAAAGCATTGGCAGCGATGCTGCCGTTGGTATAAGTCCACATGAACATAAAGGCAAACCAGCAGAAGAACTGTACCAGTCCGATAGTCCAGAATGCTTTCGGAGCGTTGATAAGCAGCTTCAGCATGTTGGTCTTTTCATGTTCCTCTTCTTCGGTGATGCCGTGATACTCTGCATATTCGGCAGGCGGCATCTCTTTTACTTTGATCGAAGTGTAGATGACGCAGAAGATAAGGATGGCCGCTCCGATGTAGAATGAGTAAATAACCGAGGCGGGGATTACTCCTTGGGGAGCTGTATTGCTGATGCCAATCCATGCAAAGATGAACGGGAAGAGATAACCCACCAGGCTACCTGCATTGCATAGAAAACTCTGGATGGAGTAGGCGAGTCCTTTTTGTTTCTCATTCACCATGTCGCCCACCATCATTTTGAAGGGCTGCATGGCCATATTGATGGAGGTATCAAGGAACATCAGCGATACCAGACCGAAAATCATGGCTGTACTTACTGCCATGCCGAAGCTTCCGGCATTGGGTAGCAGGCACATGACGAGTACGGCCACCAACGAACCTATAAACAGATAAGGAATGCGCCGTCCGAAGCGTGTCCAGGTCTTGTCACTGGCGGCTCCCACAATGGGTTGTACAATGATACCTGCCAACGGCGGCAGGATCCAGAAATAACTCAAATTATGCGGGTCTGCACCCAAAGTGGAAAAGATACGGCTGATGTTTGCACTCTGCAAAGCATATGCAATCTGCACGCCGAAAAAACCAAAGCTGATGTTCCACAGCTTCCAGAAACTTAAATCGGGTTTTACTTTCATGATGGTTCAATATGTTTTATTATTTCGTTGTTCCTCTTATCACCAGATTGGTACGTACTATCTTGTTGTTGCTTTTCTCTTCTCCCTCCAGCTTTCCGATTAGAATGCTGAAAGCGCTTTTACCTACTTCCTCGCCATGTTGCTCCACAGTAGTCAGCTTCGGGTCGGTGCTTTGGGCAATGGCTCCGTCGGTGAATCCGCAGATGGATACTTCATCGGGAACTTTTATGCCGACCAGTTTGCAGGCATACAGTATGCCTGAAGCTGTCTCGTCGTTGATGGCGAAGAAACCGTCAGGGCGGTTTTCGCTTTCCAATAGGTCGGGAGTGATGGAGATGGCGCGTTCACGGGTGTCGCACAACAGAATCATGCTGTCGTCCACTGGAATTTTATACTTCTTCATGGCATCCAGGTAGCCGTTCCGGCGATTCTTGGTAATCTCCAGGTGGGGAGCCGCACTATAGAAAAGAATACGCTTGCATCCGGTCTGTATCATGTATTCCACGGCCGCAAAGGAGCCGGCATAGTCGTCCACCACCACTCGCTCGGTTTTCAACCCCCGTACATATACGGTCGTAAAAGACGATGGGAATGTCGTTGTTCAGCAGCTCCTGATAATGGTCGTATTTGGAAGTATCCTTGGCAAGTGAAGCGATGACTCCGCAGACACGGGCGGCAAGGAAAGAATGCACAATCTTCACTTCCTGCTCGTACGATTCGCTGCTCTGCGCCACTATGATATTATATCCGGCATCCGCCGCTGCTTTCTCAATTCCACTCAATACGCAGGAAAAGAAGTGGTGTACCAGTTGGGGAACAATGACGCCGATGGTATTGCTGCGGCTTGCGCGGAGGTTTACAGCCAGTACATTGGGCTTATAGCTATGTTCGCGCGCATAGGCATGGACAAGATCACGAGTTTCCTTGCTGATGTCCGGATTGTCTTTCAGCGCTCTTGACACGGTAGAAGGGGAGACATTCAGCGCCCGGGCAATATCCTTGATGGTAATCTGCGGTTTATTCATGGTATAGTTTTGAGGACAAAGATAAGGTAAACTTCCCTAATCCGATTGCGAAAAATAACGTAATATGGTAAATTGGGCTTATTCGTTGAGGTTTATCGGGTTGTAAGTTTGTGCAAACGATTGCAGACACCCGTATTTTGACAAATAGAGGTGATATATAGTTCTATATTCCCTAAATGCTTATATTTGCAGTATGCAATTAATGATGATAACGCCATGAAACACATGAAGTTCTTGACTTTCTTTTTTTGTATTGCCTTTGCCGTATTTGCATGCAGCAGCAATAATGAGACAGACCCCAACGCCGGTGGACTTCCCGATAAGGAGGAACCTCTGGTTACGGACTTTGCTAAAGGTGCCGACATCAGTTGGGTGACGGAGATGGAACATAAGGGTATGAAATTTTACAATACCTCCGGTGTGGAGACCGATTGTTTCCAGCTGATGAAGGATTTGGGCCTGAATGCGGTTCGACTCAGAGTATGGGTCAATCCCAAAGAACACGATAACTGGTGCAATACGGCCGATTTGGTGACGAAAGCCAAGCGTGCCGCAGAGCTGGGCATGGACGTAATGGTAGACTTCCATTACAGTGACTGGTGGGCCGACCCTGGACAGCAGCATAAGCCTGCTGCATGGAAAGGACTGAACTTGGTCGACTTGAAGAAAGCCATCGCCGACCATACTGCCGATGTACTTAATGCGCTGAAAGCGGCAGGAGTTACTCCCAAGTGGGTTCAGGTAGGTAATGAAATCCGTCCGGGGATGCTTTGGGATGAAGATGCTGCATTGAGTGGTGCGTCCTATGATGTGAGGGAATGTGATGTAAAGGGTTCCAACAGCACTTCCGAGAAAGTGAAATACCGTGAGAACTTTGCCAACCTGGCTGCTTTTATCAATGTAGGATACGATGCGGTAAAGTCCGTCTTCGACGATGCCATTGTCATCGTCCATCTGGACAATGGATATGACAACGAATTGTATACCTGGTTCTTTAATGAACTGAAAGCCAATGGCGGTAAGTGGGATATGATAGGCATGTCGCTCTATCCTTACTGGACGATGCTCGAGCACAAGGAATATACAGCTGATAGAACTATCACCGAGTGTATTGCCAATATTAATAGTGTAGCCCGGAAATACAACTGTGACGTGATGGTGGTGGAAACCGGCATGGAGTGTGCTGACGACAAAGGGAATCTGGCAAGTGCTTCCGTGCTGGCAGAAGGGAAACGCCAACTGGCACGTATCCTGAAAGAGTGCAAGGAGAATACCGGTGGACGCTGCAAGGGCGTGTTCTACTGGGAACCGGAATGCAGGCCGAACCAATATCGGCTGGGGGCATTCACTGAAGACGGCCGCCCCACTGTGATAATGGATGCTTTTAAATAATTATATTAACAAAATCTTTTAAAGAAGAATGAGAAAGACAATACTTATCTTTTCCTGCTGCGCCTTTTTTGCCTTGGCGGCAATGGCGCAGCGTACAGAAGCATTGTTGGAAAAGAACTGGAAGTTCACCAAGGGAGATGTTCCCGAAGCAACACAAACAAATTTCGACGACAGTAAGTGGGAAACAGTGACCATTCCTCATGATTGGGCCATCTTTGGTCCGTTCGACCGCAACAACGATTTGCAGGAGGTAGCGGTTACGCAAGACCTTGAAAAACAAGCTTCCGTAAAGACCGGGCGTACCGGAGGGTTGCCTTATGTGGGTGTCGGTTGGTATCGTACGGCTTTTGATGCTTCTGCAGACAAACAGGTCACTCTGGTTTTCGATGGTGCTATGAGTGAGGCTCGGGTCTATGTCAATGGGAAAGAAGCTTGTTTCTGGCCTTTCGGATATAACTCTTTTCATTGCGATGTTACCGGTTTGCTGAATGCCGACGGTAAAAACAATGTGCTGGCTGTCCGTCTGGAAAACAGACCCCAGTCCTCCCGTTGGTATCCGGGGGCGGGATTGTATCGCAATGTCCGCCTGGTTACTACGGAACGTGTCCATGTTCCGGTTTGGGGTACACAGCTCACCACACCGCATGTTTCTGCTGAATACGCTTCCGTGCGTCTGCGTACTACAATACGGAATGCCGGTGATGCGGATGTTCGTATTTCTACTGATATTATTGCGCCGGACGGTAAGATAGTAGCCCGTAAGGATAATAGCCGGAAAATTAATCACGGACAGCCATTTGAGCAGAATTTTCTGATAAATGCTCCGTCTCTGTGGTCTCCTGAGACACCTTATTTATATAAGGCAGTATCTAAGATTTATGTAGATGGCAAACAGACTGACGAATATACCACGCGTTTTGGTATCCGCAGCATTGAGATTATAGCTGATAAGGGATTCTTCCTGAATGGTAAGCACCGTAAATTCCAGGGGGTATGCAATCACCACGATTTGGGCCCGTTGGGTGCGGCTGTCAATGTGGCTGCTCTTCGCCGTCAGTTGACATTATTGAAGGATATGGGATGTGATGCAGTCCGTACCTCCCACAATATGCCTGCACCCGAATTGGTGGAACTCTGTGACGAGATGGGCTTTATGATGATGTTGGAACCTTTCGATGAATGGGATATTGCCAAATGTGAGAATGGTTATCACCGCTATTTCAACGAATGGGCAGAAAAGGATATGGTAAATATGCTGCATCAGTATCGGAACAATCCTTGTGTGGTAATGTGGAGTATAGGAAATGAGGTTCCTACCCAATGTAGTCCCGAGGGCTACAAAGTGGCTTCTTTCCTGCAGGATATTTGCCATCGCGAAGACCCTACACGCCCCGTTACTTGCGGTATGGACCAGGTGACTTGCGTGCTTGCCAACGGGTTTGCGGCAATGATTGATGTACCCGGTCTTAATTATCGGGCTCACCGTTATGTGGAGTCTTATGAGACTCTTCCACAGAATATTGTGCTTGGTTCGGAGACGGCTTCCACTGTAAGTTCTCGTGGTGTCTATAAATTTCCCGTACAGAAGGGAGCTAGTGTGATGTATGATGACCATCAGTGTTCCGGTTATGATGTGGAGTGTTGTTCCTGGTCGAATCTTCCCGATGAGGATTTTGCTTTGGCTGATGATTATGACTGGACAATCGGACAGTTCGTCTGGACGGGCTTTGATTATTTGGGTGAGCCTTCTCCTTATAGTACGGATTCCTGGCCCAGCCACAGCTCCGTTTTCGGTATCATAGACTTGGCAAGCCTCCCCAAAGACCGTTTCTATCTGTACCGCAGCCTATGGAACAAGCAGGCAAATACCTTGCATGTCCTTCCGCACTGGACGTGGCCGGGCAGGGAAGGGGAGAATACTCCGGTTTTTGTTTACACCAGCTATCCCAGTGCCGAACTGTTCGTCAACGGAAAGAGTTATGGCAAACAACGGAAACTTACTGCTGATGAAAGCCGTGCTTTGGAAGGTCAGGACTCCCTTGCTTTGCAGCGTCGCTATCGCTTGATGTGGATGGATGTTCCTTATGAACCGGGCGAAGTGAAAGTGGTGGCTTATGATGCTTCCGGTAAGCCTGCAGAAGAAAAGATGATTCGTACCGCTGGCAAGCCCCATCACCTGGAGCTGGTTGCCGACCGCACCCGCTTGTCTGCCGATGGTAAGGACCTGGCATATATCACAGTCCGTGTCGTGGATAAGGACGGTAATCTTTGTCCGGCAGACAGCCGCATGGTAAGCTTCTCGGTGAAGGGTGCCGGAAAATATCGCGCTGCTGCCAATGGAGATGCTACCAGCCTCGATTTGTTCCATCTGCCCAAGATGCCGGCTTTCAGCGGTCAGCTGACGGCTATTGTGCAGAGTGGCGAGCAAGCCGGTGAGATTGTGTTTGAGGCAAGGGCTAAAGGATTGAAGTCCGGAAAGCTGGTACTTTATACTTCAGAGAAATAAATAGCACTATTTGCTTCCACTCTACCACACCTGCTCTGTAACCCTTTGTTCATCGGTGTTTGAGGTGCGGTGGAAGCAACAGAAAAAGGTGGAAGCAAATTTTGCTTCCACCTCTGTTTTTAGGGCCGACATGATGTTAACTTGTTGTAATGTAATAAGTTAATATCATGTCGGCCATTTTGTTAATATCGTGTTAATGGCATATTAATATTGTGCAGACACGTTATTCATATCCTGAAAGTATGTTGCTTGGTTTATACATGCCTGGCATTTCTTCAGTAAAAGCTTTGTGTTTCTTTTGTTTTGTCTTGATGTTGTGTAGTGCTTAACGGTCGTAAAGCGATTTGTTGACGGCCGTAAAGCGATCTGCCAACGGCCATCAACAAATCGCCTAACGGTCGTTAGGCGGTGAAAATATCTGTAGTTCAGTAGAATAATCATATATGTTATGTGCAAGAATGCTACATGTGTAGTGGAAAGAAACGCTGTATTATGATATATCAAGTGATTTCCCTATCTTGTGCAACCGCATGCAATCGTTTGCACTGTTCGTTTCTCACATTTTGCTCTTTCTTTATACTTTACTAAATTAATAAAGCATATTTTTGTTGCGTCATGCTTTAGGTACTTGAAAGACGTTAGAAAACAAAAGTACGAAAATTATTTTTCGAATAATATATATAGGTAATTAATATTGTTAACTTTAATTTATTAAATGCATGAAGCAAGTTAATCTTAGAATCTGTCAAACGATTCTTACCCTAATGTTGGGGTTGTTCTTATCAATTGGCGCTTATGCACAGAACATTACCGTGAAAGGGCATGTGAAAGATGCCACGGGATTGGAAGTGATTGGTGCAAATGTCGTAGAAAAAGGTGATACTACGAATGGTACAATTACTGATTTAGATGGTAATTTTACGTTGACTGTTCCTAAAGGCACTACATTGACTGTATCTTTTATTGGTTATAAAACTCAGGATGTGGTGGTTGACTCTCCTACTATTATGGTAACACTGCAGGATGATGCAGAATTATTAAGTGAAGTTGTAGTTATTGGTTATGGTTCTGTTAAAAAGAATGACTTAACAGGTTCTGTAACTGCCATTAAAGCAGAAGAAATTAATCGTGGTGCGATTACTTCTCCTGACCAAATGTTGCAAGGTAAGGTTCCGGGGTTGTTAGTGACTCCCGCGTCTGGTGACCCTACGGGAGGTGCTACAATCCGCATTCGTGGTGCAGCTTCTTTGTATGCTAGCAATGACCCGCTGATTGTTATTGATGGTGTTCCTATTACTCCGGAAGGTGGTGCAGGTATGGCGAATCCATTGGCATCGGTAAATCCCAATGATATTGAATCTTACACCGTCTTGAAAGATGCATCAGCTACGGCAATTTATGGTTCACGTGCTTCCAATGGTGTAATTATTATTACTACTAAAAAAGGTAGTGGCGATAAAATGAAGATCAGCTATAATTCGAGTTATAGTTTGAAACAAAACACTTCTACATTGGATGTGATGACTGGAGACCAGTACCGTAATTATGTAAATGAAGTTTATGCAGGCACTGACCGTTTGGCTAATATACAATCCATGATGGGAACCGCTAATACAGATTGGCAGGACTTGATTTATCGTACAGCTTTTTCTACCGATCAGAATGTCAGCCTTTATGGTAGTGTGAAGGAGAAACTTCCATACCGTGTAAGCTTGGGATATACTTATGATGAAGCCACATTGAAAGTTGGTGATAACCAACGTGCCAACATGTCCATAAGCTTGACTCCGAAGTTCTTCCAGGATCATTTGTCTGTAAATCTTAATGCAAAAGGCATATATAATCGTGCCAATTATCCTAATTCAGGAGCTATTGGTGACGCTATTAGTTTTACCCCGACTGTTGCTCCTAAAATGGAAGATGGCAGCTATTTCAATTGGTATGCATCTGATGGTTCTGCTAATACAATGGCAAGTATTAATCCTTTGTCGCAGATATATGATCCTTACAATGTGAATGATACATGGCGTTCTATGGGAAATATGCAGTTGGATTATAAAATTCATGGTTTTGAGGATCTTCGTTTGAACTTGAATCTGGGATATGACTTTTCACGTACAACTGGTACCACTTACAATGAATTAGGCTCAATTCTTTCCAAAAGAGCTGGTGCAGCCGACTATTATAAAGAGTATGCCAATCAGAACTCCAATACACTTTTGGAATTTTACGGTAATTATAATAAGGAGTTTGGTATTCACCACTTGGATGTAATGGCAGGTTATTCTTGGCAGCATAATTATGTGAAGTATAATCAAACTGAGTATTATAATAATGACCGTTCTAAAGTTTATCTGCAAAAGCCGACTGATAGACGGGAGTATTACTTGCTTTCCTTCTTTGGGCGTATTAATTATTCTATTAATTCCAAATATTTGTTCACTTTCTCATTGCGCGATGATGCGTCTTCACGCTTTTCCAAAGATAATCGTTGGGGACTTTTCCCTTCTGCGGCTTTTGCATGGAATGTGGCAGAAGAAGGTTTCCTAAAAGACAATAATTTCTTCTCAAGTATGAAACTTCGTTTGGGGTGGGGTAAAACTGGGCAGCAAGATATAGGTATGGACCGTTGCTATGCTTATCAAGCAAAATATACCGAATCTTCCGCTCTGACTACTCAAATACCTTGGGGCAATGGATACATTTACACATTGGCACCAAATGCATATAATCCCAATATTAAGTGGGAGACTACTGAAACTTATAATGTTGGTTTAGACTTTGGAATTTTTGGTGGCCGTATTAATGGTAATATTGATGCTTATTTGCGTAAAACATATGATTTGCTGAATGATATCAATACTCCGATGGGCTCTAACTTCTCTAATAAAGTTATTTTCAATGTTGGTGATATGAAGAATATGGGATTAGAGTTTAAACTTGAACTTCATTCCTATTGAAAAGAAGGATATGCGCTGGACTATTAATGTGAACGGAACTTGGCAGAAGACAGAGATTACAAAACTGACGAATACAGGCGATGATGACTATCTGGGGTTCAGGTTGGTGCAGGTATGAGTAGTATTGGTGGTTATACTTCTCTGTATCGTGTGGGGTATACTCCTTATACTTATTATCTGTTCCAGCAGGCTTATGATGAAAATGGAAAAGCCATTGAAAATACGTTAGTGGACCGTAACGGTGATGGACAGATTACAGAAGATGACCGTTATGTGACTGGTAAGAGTATTTTGCCGAAATTCTTCTTCGGTATCGGTTCTCAGTTCACTTATAAAAAATGGGACTTTGGTTTTAATGCTCACGGATCTTTAGGGGGGTATGCGCTGAATAAGGTTGCTAAGAATAATTCGACTTCATACTCGGACGACCATAGTAAAGGATATATCAATAACTTGTCTACTTATTGCTTGAAGACTGGATGGACTGAAGCCTTGACTGAGTACCAGCAAGTTTCAGATATGTTCCTGGAGAATGCTTCTTTCTTCCGTCTGGATGATATTAATGTAGGTTATACTTTTGATAAGTTTGCTCATTGGAATGGAAAAATCCGTGTAGGAGCTTCTGTACAAAATGTATTTACCATCACTAAATATAGTGGGCTTGATCCTGAGCTTACAGCAGCAGATGGTGTAGATAACAATTTGATTCCACGTCCTCGTCTCTACACCGTGCGTCTGAATATTAATTTCTAAACTAGAGAATGTACATGATTATGAAAAAGATTATATATAGCTTGGCAATTGTAGCGTCTATGTTGACGTTGAATGCTTGTATCGGAGATTTGGATACATTGCCGTTAAATGAAACGGATAAGACTGCTGGGCAGGCTTATCAAACATTGGAGGATTTTGAAAAAGGATTAGCATATATCTATGGTTCTTACTCTTTGGTTAGCCAGAATGATCCGGGTAGTTCTGACATAGCGGTAGAAGATGCCGGTCAGAGCGAATTGATACGCCAGTATGTTGTATTAAATGAGATGTCTTGTGATGTTCTGAAGTGTACATGGGGGGATAGTTATATTACTGATACACAGAATAACTCATGGACTTCTACTCCTAATGCTGCTACGATAGCGGTGTATACACGCTGCATGGTGACTGTGACCCGTGCCAATGAATTCTTGCTTCAAAGTAAAGGTTCTTCTGTAGAAGGAGTTGCCGGTCTTCGTGCAGAAGCGCGTTTTTTTGCGTGCGTATGCCTATTATATGCTGATGGACTTGTATGGTAATCCTCCTTTTGCCCTTGAAGAAAATATTGGTGGAGAACTGCCTTCGCAGATAGGACGCACAGCCTTGTTCCAATGGATTGAAAGTGAATTATTGGATTTGGTTTCCGGTAGTGATATGCCGGCTGTTGGTACTGTTGGTTATCCACGTGTAACGAAAGGTACAGCCCAGGCTTTGTTGGCGCGTATGTATCTAAATGCTGAAGTATATACAGGCACAGCTCGTTGGGCAGATGCTCGTTCGGCGGCTGAGGCTACTATTGGTATGGGATACCAACTATGTAATAATTATGAAGAACTCTTTATGCAGGATAACAGTGAAAACGCTAATGCTCAAAAAGAGATGATTTTTGCAATTGGTTACGATCGTGATAGAACTCAGAGTTGGGGGGGACAACACATTTGGTTTCCGGTAGTTTGGATGATGCCAATAGTGAAGCTATTGCAAAAGAACTGGGATATCCGGAAGGAAGCCATATCGCTCGTGAAAGATGGAACGGGTATCATGTCCCGAATGAATTTGTTGAATATTTTGAATTATCTGGCGTTGAGTGGGGTGGTTCTGGTATAGGATATGATAGAGCTGCCAGTGATAAACGTGCATTCTTCTCTAACGTAGGTTGTGTAGAGGCATTTGATAAGTCAAAAGCAGAAACAGGATGGAGATGCTGGAAATTTTCAAGTCGTGACTCTCAAGGAAACATTTACTCAAGTGATAGCTATGAGAAGTTCTCTTCCATTGATTTCCCGATGATTCGTCTGGCTGAAATGTATCTGATTTATGCAGAGGCACAAGCTCGTCTGGATGGCGGAATAACAACAGATTCTAAAGCATTGGGATATGTTAAGGCTTTACGTGATCGTGCGGGAGTTTCTATGCCTTCGTCCATTGATTTGGATTTTATCTTGAAAGAGCGCGCTCGCGAACTGATGTTGGAAGGACATCGTCGTACAGACTTGATCCGTTATGGGTATTTTACTTCCATGTCATTCCCTTGGCCTTATAAGGGTGGTGTACCTGACGGAAGAACTGCTTTACCATCATATCGTACAATTTATCCGATTTTGAGTACCGATTTGACCGAGAATCCTAATTTGGTTCAGAATCCTGGTTATTAATACATCAATAAGAAACTGTAATGATAAAACTTTAGCAATATGAGACTATTTAAAAATATAATGCTGTTTGCAGCAGTTGCGACAGCTCTATTCACTTCGTGTGAAACGGATGTGGATACACCTCAAATCAGTACTCCTGAGAGCTTTGTTGCTCCTGTGATCGGGCAGTGCAGTGATGTAATTGTAAATGCTGATAATTCAGCGAATGAGAATGTGATTTTTACTTGGACAGCAGCGGATTTCGGGCTTCCGGTCCAGATTCTTTATTCTGTATACTTGACTTCCGGTGAGAACTCTGCTTTATTGGGAACTTCTTCTACAACTTCCTATGCAATATCTAAGGGAGACTTAAATGGAGTTGTTATAAATAGTTTGGGGGTTGCTGCTAATGAAACAGCCACTGTGTCTGCTTATGTAACAGCTAAAATGTACGGAACAGATAATTATGAGCCTATTGCTTCTGCTGTTTCCAATAATTTTAGTGTAACGACTTATTCTGCACCATTGACTTCCCTCTATTTATGTGGTGAGTTTAGTGGAAGTTGGGATATTAACAACGCTCCGATTTTCTGGGAAACAACTGGTGGTTCCAATACTTATGTCTGTATGGCAGACTTCTCGAAGACTGCGGCAGGAGATGATGCCACACGCTCTTTCTTTAAGGTTGTAGCGCAGCAGGCTTGGAGTGGAGACAATTGGGGATATAATGATTTGAAACCTTCTTGGAATTGTCCGGAACAGGCTGATGCTAACTTGTCGTTACCACTTTCTGAAGGTAATATTTTTGAGATAACTGTAAATAAGACTGTGATGACGATTGATAAGAAAGCTATTGGCAATAAATTAGGTCTGACAGGTGATTTCAATAATTGGGGTGAGGGTAATCCTGATGCAATCTTTACTTATGACTATTTAAGTAGCAGTTGGAAGACTGAGCCTATTGCATTGGAAGCTGGTAAATCCATAAAAGTGCGTGTTGATGGTGCTTGGACCACAAATTGGGGGGCAACTGGCACAATGAGTACTGCTGTTGCCGGTGGATATGAACTAGAAGCAGGAAAAGATAATATCAGTGTACCGGAAACTGGTACTTATATAGTTGTGTTCCACGGTAACCGTACTCCTTATGTACTGGAACTTGTGAAGCAATAATAAAGTTTTAATCTTCAAAAATAAAGAGATATGATAAAATATTTAAAATATATGTTCATGGCAGCTATCATTATGATAGCTGCTACGGGATGTCAGGAAGATATTGAGGATACTTTTTCCAAGGAACCGGCAGCTCCTGAACTTGTGAATAATGGTACTATTCTGATGACCAAGAACACAATGTCAGAATCTATTACATGGGCATGGTCGGCTGCTCGTTTTATGAAAGGCGAAACCAGCTACACACTTTATGCGCAGTATGGTGATGCAACTCCAGTACAAGTAGGTTCTTCTACTAAAGGATTGTCTTTGACCTTGACAAAGAATGAATTCAAGACATTGTTAGGAGGTGTTCAAGGCATTCCGGAAAATGCATCTTTTGATTTGTCTTTCTATGTAGAGGCTACAGATGAGAATGGTGGATATAAATCAGCAGCACAATTGATGACTGTTTACTCGTATGGTGATGCTGTTTCTGCGGTGCTTACAGCAAATGCGGCTGATGTAATTCTTGACATCACAGCTCCTGCGGAAGAATTGCAGTTACTGACGTGGGAAGCTGCGCGTTTAGAGTATGGCGAGGCAATCACTTATAATGTTTATATCACCTATAATGGCGGTGAATTGACTGAAGTTGCAACAGGGTTAACCGAAACAGCTTGTTCTAAAACGGTGGATGAATGGAATGAATTGGTGGTAGCTTCAGGTGCGCCTGAAGCACAAGCCGCTGATGTGGAATTTATAGTAAAAGCTTATTCCGAAACTTATCCGGAAGGTATTCCTTCAGCTCCCTTGAGCATTAGTATTACTACTTATAAGGCTACTTATCCAGCATATCTGTTAATAAGTGGAACAGATAAGAAGCTCCCTCATAGTACAGTAACTAAGGGACTGTTTGACTGTTTTGTTAATTTGGAAAGTGGTGTCTCGTTTAAGTTTATTGACCAAGATACACAAACAGAATATGGTAGTGATGATGTTGAGACTACTACTGATGATAAGGGAAATGTTGTAACATCAGGTACTATTGGTAGTGGAGTTATAACAATCCCTGCTGGTTTATATCGTATCAGTGCGGATATCAAATTTGGTACTCTTCAGATTGTTAAAATTAATTCTATGGGAATGATAGGTGCTGCCACACCTAATGGATGGAATGCTGAACTGCCGATGGAATATGATGCAACCGCAAATACTTATTCTGTTGTTACAACATTGACTCAAGATGGAGAATATAAGTTCCGTGCGAATGACAATTGGGGATTTGCCATTGATAAGAATGGTGACTTCCGTGATGGCGGCGATAATATGGTATTTGAAAAGGAAACCGGTGAATATAAGGTTGTACTTGACGTGAATAGCCATCCTTATACAGCGAAAATATTAAGTACCTCATTCCCGGAAAAACTGTATCTTCCTGGAGCTCAAAACTGGAATGTACCCTTTACGTTATATTTAGGGGGTAATGGTGAAGGTAAATTTGAAGGTGGCGTCAATATGACAAGCAATGAGTGGAAGTTCTCTCCGGTTACAGATTGGGGACAAGACTTTGCTGGTACGATCGAATTGAATGAGGCTGGTTATGGGAAGGGAGTATATGGTGGCTCTGGTAATATTAATACTCCGGCGGGCTATTATTATATCCAAGTGGATATGACTACCGGTACTTTTGAAATGCAGCGCATTGATAAGGTTGGCTTGATTGGTTCTTTCAATGATTGGAAAGATGATGCAGTCTTTGTATATGATGCAGAAAAGAATGTATGGACGTTGTCGGATGTGACTCTTACAACTACCGATGAGTTTAAAATTCGTTTTAATGCTGCCTGGGATATGAACCGTGGTTGTGAGGTGGCCCTTACTCCTGGTACTAAAATACCAGTCAATCAAGATGGAAATAACATGAAGGTGGCTGAAGATGGTAACTATACTATAACAGTAGATATGTCAACTAATCCTAATACAATTACGGTTGTAAAATAAAGAATTTATACTGAGAGATATGAATTGAATCGGCTGTCTGAACACTACAATTAGGAATGTCATTTTGTCGAATATGTTATTATTCAAGATAGAGCAAGATGAACGTCGTAATGGAGTGATTAGACAGCCGATTCTGTGTTTATGGGTGTATTTTATTAAAATGAATTTGCATGAAAATGAGATTTGTCCTTGTCTGTGGATTGATATTGTCGGTTGTAACAAGTAAAGCCCAGACAGCCTTTGAAGAAATAAGTGCTGATCCCAATAAAAGCGCCAGTGTATATTATGCCTATCCTGAAATAAGTGAACAATATACTCTTCCTCCTGAAGGATATACCCCTTTTTATATTTCTCATTATGGGCGGCATGGATCTCGCTATCTTATTTCTGATTCTGAATACCAAACAGTAATGGAAATATTGGATAAAGCAGATGCTGTAGGTTTTCTGACAGATAAAGGGAAGAGTGTTCGTAGTAGGCTTGAAGTGGTTTGGAGAGATGCAGAGGGGTTGGGAGGGCAGCTTACTCCTTTGGGATATCGACAGCATCGTAGTATTTCTGAACGTATGTTTTATAATTTTCCGGATGTATTTAAAGGTAAACGGAAAATAAGTGCTTGCTCCACTGTTGTAATTCGTTGCGCATTGAGTATGGCTACTTTTTGTGAGACCCTTAAGGGGTTGAATCCTGAGTTACAATTTACTTATGGTTCAGGTGAACGCTATATGCGCTATTTGAATTATTGGAATGAGAATGCTCGTGAGTTTACTTCGGATGAGTCTGATTGGAGGAAAGATTATCATGAGTTTTGTAGAGAGCATATTCATCCGGAAAGATTGATGAGACTTTTGTTTTCAAACCAAAATTATGTGCAACAGCATGTCAATCAGGAGCAGTTGATGATGGGATTATATTGGATTGCATCAGATATTCAGAATACGGAATTTAGACTTGTCCTTTTATGATATTTTTGAAAAAGAAGAGTTGTTTGATATCTGGCAGGTAAATAATTATAAGCATTATGTTTGTAATGGAACTTGTCCTTGGGGAAAGGAGATTGTACAAAGAACTTTTATTCCTTTACTTGAAAATATATTGGATTCTGCAAATGAAGCCATACAAAATGATGAAATGGCTGCTACATTGAGATTTGGACATGATGGAAATGTTATGCCATTGACCGGTCTTCTTCATTTGGAAGGGTGTTATGGAGAAGAAACCAATTCTGAAAACTTCTATAGAGTATGGAGTGATTATAAAATTGTTCCTATGGCTGCTAATGTACAAATTATTTTTTATCGAAAAAGAGGTACGGATAAAATAATTGTCAAGTTTATGTTGAATGAAAAAGAAACAACCATTCCAATAAAGAGTGAAATAGCTCCATTTTATTTTTGGAAAGATGTTGAAAAATTCTATCGTGATTATATTGGTTACTTATATAGAGATATAAAAAAATTAGATTATATATCGTAGGTCATGAAAATAAGAACTTTATTTGTTTTTAATTCAGTTTTTTTGATTGTGTCAATGGAGTGTTGCACAACAAACTGTTTCATCTGGAAAACTCGTGGAGTATCCTCTGTTCAAATCGGCCATTGTAGCTCCTCGTGATGTTTTTGTTTGGCTTCCTTCAGATTATTCTCCAGAAAACAGATACGATGTCATTTATATGCATGACGGACAAATGCTTTTTGATGCTGCTTCCACTTGGAATAAAGTAGAATGGGGAGTGGATGAGGTTTTGGGAGAACTGTTGGAAGAGAAAAAGATAAGGCCATGTATTGTGGTTGGTATTGCTAATATCGCTCAAAGCAGGTATGAAGATTATTTCCCACAAAAAGCTTTGAAATATCTGCCTAATGGAAACATACCTGAAAACATTCACTTTAATGCGGACAATTATCTCCGTTTTTTAGTAGAGGAAGTCAAACCCTTTATTGATAAGGAGTATTCAACTAATAAGGGAGTAGAGCATACGTTTGTAATGGGTTCCAGTATGGGTGGGTTGATTTCTCTGTATGCAATATGTGAATATCCTGAGATTTTTGGTGGAGCAGCTTGCTTGTCTACCCATCTCACCATGATTATCAGTAGTACACAGCCTACTAAGGAGCAGACTGATTTGTGGTTTTCTGCTTTTGAAAGTTATCTTGCCGATCATTTGCCGAAAGCTAATAGCAGACTGATTTATATGGATAGGGGAGACGCGACATTGGATGCTTTTTATCCTCCTTATCAAGACAAATTGGATAAGCTGATGAAAGAAAAGGATGGACCAAGCCTATGTGGATATCCAAGGTCTTTCCGGGAGCTGCGCATATAGAAACGGATTGGATGAAGCGTTTGGAATATCCGGTGAAATTTTTGATAG
>ENA-OQBL01000372-OQBL01000372.1-human-gut-metagenome-genome-assembly--contig:-NODE-372-length-24854-cov-25.087394_pt1 | contig 24854 bp, 27 predicted proteins | sample MGYA00242747_ERZ504553 | MGnify/ENA primary metagenome ERZ504553 (study PRJEB26092, sample SAMD00036240) | human gut metagenome | host: Homo sapiens | study: EMG produced TPA metagenomics assembly of...
CCACATCCTCACCTACGTATCCTGCCTCTGTAAGTGTTGTAGCATCAGCAATAGCAAATGGGAACATTTTATCACATCTGGCAAGTGTCTGCGCAAGAAGTGTCTTTCCTGAGCCTGTAGGTCCAAGCATGAGAATATTACTCTTCTGAAGCTCTACATCTGATGTATCACCTGCCAGTACTCTCTTATAGTGATTGTAAACAGCAACCGAAAGCACCTTCTTTGCCTGGTCCTGTCCTATTACATAATCGTCCAAAAACGCCTTAAGCTCCTCCGGAGTAACAAGATTTATATCATCCTTAGCGCTGCTCTTGTCCTCATGGCCCTCTACGCCTTCTTCCTCAAGAATCTCGGCACATATATCTATACACTCATCGCAGATAAAAGCTCCATTAGGTCCGGAAATCAAACGATTTACCTGGTCCTGTGTCTTACCGCAAAATGAGCAGCGAATCTTTCCGTCGTTTTTTCCTGCCATTATTAACTCCTTTTATTGCACGAGGGCATCCCATATGGGGTACCCTCTTAAATTCATCTAACTTCTGATTATCTGTTTGTTATTACACTGTCTATGAGACCATACTCAGCTGCTTCCTGTGCTGACATATAGTTGTCACGCTCTGTATCAGCTGCAATTGTCTCGTATGGCTTGCCTGTATTGGCTGCTAAAATTTCGTTTAATCTCTTCTTTGTCTTTAAAATATTTTCTGCAGCAATCTGAATCTCAGTAGCCTGACCCTTTGCACCGCCCGATGGCTGATGAATCATAATCTCTGCATTTGGAAGAGCATATCTCTTGCCCTTTGCACCGCCTGCGAGAAGGAAAGCTCCCATGCTGGCTGCAAGACCGATACAGATTGTTGAAACATCACACTTGATGTACTGCATAGTATCGTAAATAGCAAGTCCTGCTGTAACCATTCCACCCGGTGAATTGATGTAAAGGTGGATATCCTTATTAGGATCCTCAGACTCAAGGAATAAAAGCTGGGCAACAACAAGGCTGGCTGTTGTCTCATTTACTTCCTCACCAAGGAAAATGATACGATCTTTTAATAATCTGGAGTAAATGTCGTAGTTGCGCTCTCCTCTGCTGGTCTGTTCAATGACATATGGTACTAAACTCATATAAAATGCCTCCTTTATAAAAGTTCAAAAGACCGGCTCAGAAAATAGGCTTCTGAGCCAGTCAATCAAATCTTGATTCAAAAATCTTATTCTTCTGTAGACTCTTCTGCATCAGCCTTTTTCTTTGCCTTTGCACGCTCTTTAACGTTGTCCATGATAAGATCTACGGCCTTTGTGATAGCAATGTCTTTCTTCATAGACTCCTTCTCAGCATCTCCCATGTACTCTTTAAGCTTATCAGCCTCCATGCCGTATGCCTTAGCCATCTTCTCTACCTCAGCATCGATATCTGCATCAGTAACCTCGATGTTTTCCTCCTTGGCAATCTGCTCAAGTACAAGGCTGCTCTGGATACGTGTTGTAGCCTCAGGACGAACCTGATCCTTAAGCTGGTCAACTGTCATGCCTGAGAACTGTAAGTACTGCTCCATTGTAAGACCGCTCTGTGCGATTCTCTGAGCGAACTCCTCAACCATTGTCTCACACTGTGTCTCAATCATTGCCTCAGGAAGATCCATCTTTGACTTATCGATAATCTTCTGGATAGCCTCATCCTCTTTAGTCTTCTTAGCTTCTGTCTCTTTCTTCTCTGTGAGGTTCTTTTTGATTTCCTCTTTGTACTCAGCTAATGTATCAACACCTGCTGCATCCTGTGCAAACTCATCATCAAGCTCTGGAAGCTCCTTAGCCTTGATCTCGTTGATCTTAACCTTGAATGTAGCCGGCTTTCCTGCAAGGTCTGCTGCCTGATACTTCTCAGGGAATGTTACATTGACCTCAACCTCATCGCCTGTGTTCTTTCCTACTAACTGATCCTCGAATGTATCGATGAATGTGTGTGAACCAATCTCTAATGGATGATTCTCACCCTTTCCACCCTCGAAAGCTACTCCGTCAACAAATCCCTCAAAGTCGATAACTGCTGTATCTCCCTCTGCTACAGGACGATCTGTAACTGTAACTGTTCTTGCATTTTTGTTTCTCTGGTTCTCAAGCTCAGCGTCAACCTCTTCATCAGAAACTGATGTGTCGATCTTTGTAACTGTAACGCCCATGTACTTACCAAGAGTAACCTCAGGTCTTACAGCAACCTCTGCTGTGTAGATGAAAGGCTGTCCCTTCTCAATCTGAGTAACCTCAACTGTTGGGCGTGAAACAATGTCAACACCGCTCTCGTCAACCGCACCTGCGTATGTCTGCTGCATAAGAATGTTTGCTGCATCCTCGTAGAACACACCTGCTCCATACATTTTCTCAATCATAGCTCTTGGCACTTTTCCTTTACGGAATCCAGGTACACTAATCTGTTTCTTCTGCTTCTGATATGCAGAATCCAATGCTTTCTCTAATTCCTCAGCTGCTACCTCAATAGTAAGCTTCGCCATATTATGCTCTAAATTCTCAACCTGTACACTCATGTCAATCGTTATCCTCCTTAAAAATATATATGAATGGTATGTACATCAAATGTAATGTGGGCATGCTTTTTAAACTGCTAAGCCCAGTCATTGGATGATTATAACACAACAAATCCACTATTTCCAGTGTTTTTTACATTAAATTTGCTTTTGTGTATAATTCCATAAATTGTCAGCAATACCAAAACATATTTTTGTCATTTTACGGCATAATATTTCCATACACATACAGCTTGTGTATAACGTTTTAAAAGGAGGTATTGCATTATGGCAGCATCAAGTAGTAAAAAGGCTTCTGTACCGGAGGCAAAAGAGGCTATGAGCCGTTTCAAGGAAGAGGTTGCTTCAGAGCTTGGAGTTCCTTTAAAAGAGGGCTACAACGGTGACCTTACTTCTAAGCAGGCCGGTTCAATCGGTGGCGAGATGGTCAAGCAGATGATCATGAAGCAGGAGCAGCAGATGAAATAAGCTCTGCAATAGCAGGCTTCAAATGTACGCTTCAAATGCAAGCATAAAAAGAGGCCGCGCACCATGGGGTTGGTGTGTGACCTCTTTTGTTATAATACAGGGGCTTGCCGGTCTAGTATACCAGCCCCTGTCGAATATGCTCTACTGTGGCATCGTCTGTGAAGTATCTGACAAGCTCGAGTGCAAACGCAATAGCTGTTCCCATTCCACGACTTGTAATCACATTGCCATCCACAACTACAGGCTGCTCAAGCCACTGTGCACCGAGCAGCTTTTCCTCAAAGCCCGGATGACAGGTAGCTTTTTTGCCCTCAAGTATATGATTCTCACCGAGCACGCTAGGCGCTGCACATATCGCTGCAACAAGCTTTCCCTCAGCGGCAAATCTCTTAATTGTCTTTACTACGGTCTCATCCGCGCCAAGGTTTAATGTACCCGGCATGCCTCCCGGCAGTACGATTGCATCGTAGCTGTCAAAATCAGCCTGTGCCTTTGTGGTATCTGTCTTAAATGTCACCTGATGAGAGCTTGTCACCTCGGCTTTTTCCGTGATTGATATGGTTTCAATCTCAAGCTTTGCTCTTCTAACTATATCTACTACTGTAAGTCCTTCAATCTCCTCACAGCCGTCTGCCATAAAAATTCCTACTTTAATCATATTTTTCTCCTTTATTTTTCTTTGATAATACTATGATACCTTTTGACCCTTTAATCATACTATAAAAAGCTGCGGTTCGTCCTTGAATTTTTAAATACCGGTCATTATAATCATATATAAATGATATGAGGGTAAAACAAAAGTATAAACCGTAACTATAAATCTACCAGTAACCTGAAAGGATATACCATGGAAATCGAAAGAAAATACTTACTTAAACAGCTTCCTTCCAATTTAGACAGCTACGCGAGCAAAAAAATCGCCCAGGGCTATCTGTGCACCTCGCCTGTTGTCAGAGTCAGACGCTCAAATGACAGCTATTATATGACCTACAAGGGAGCCGGCCTTATGGTGCGCGAGGAGTACAATCTTCCTCTTACCAAAGAGGCATACATACATCTTGTCCAAAAGATTGACGGCCGCCTAATCGAAAAGACCCGCTATCTCATACCTCTTGATGGTGGTCTGACCGCTGAGCTTGATGTATTTGAAGGCGATCTGGCTCCTCTTACACTTGTGGAGGTTGAATTCGACTCTGTTGACGCAGCAAATGAATTCACAGCACCTGACTGGTTTGGCGAGGATGTCACCGAATCCGGCAAATACCACAACAGCTATCTGAGCCGGTTGGAAAATTCATAGTACTGCCTGGTCTTTATCGTATTCTTTAAATCATCATACCGCTTCTGCAATGGGCCCTCAGGAACTACAACATCCATAACCACCGCTATGTCATCTATAAGGCGGTCGGTTATGATATCCCTCATTGAAATAAGTATATTGTACTTCTCTTCAAAGGTATCCGCATCAAGAAACTCCAGCAAACGCGGATCCGGTGCCTGGCCTTCATCTGCATCTGATACCGGCTCATGTCCCGCCTGCGCTTGAACACTCACGGCTTCAGGCTCATTAGCTTCAATCGCATTAGTGCTCAAAGAGATACTCTTTCCCGACATATCCTCCGGCTTCTCCTTAAGCACGATCTTCTCAAATCTGTATTTCTGCTTCACATCAGGATATTTCTCATGGTCCACCTCGCTTACAAACATGTCGAGTGGTCTGGCGTATATCCCAAAATCATCATATAAAGCCTGATAAATCACAAGCTTTTCCCCTGTCTCTGAATGTGTTGCCACTGTAACTATCTGATACAGCTTATTCTTAAAGTGTCTGTAAAACTCTCCGGGCTTTGGTGTTCTGTCCATCATTTCTGCCTCTTTTCCTATTATTTAAAAGTTGTTAATCATGTCTAAGCCTTCCCCAAGGAAATCTCTCTCAAACTCCAGATTGCCGCTGTATCCCATGGCAATCAGATCCTCAACACTGCCAAACATGCTCTGTGTCTCAGCCTCTATAATCTTTGCACCGTCTGCCGCTTTGGTATGCAGTGTCTGGCAGTTTCTTGAGTGCTCCTGAGCCATTCTCTGCTGTGCCTCGCTATGTCCGTGCATAGCCTCAAGCTCTTTTTGTGTCGTATCATCCGCAAAGCGTGCGTTATTTTTCACGGCCCTCTGCACTATATCCGGATTGCTCTGCTGCGGTCTCTGCTGTGGCTGTACTCTCTGCTGCATCTGTGGTCTCTGAGGCTGCTGTGCTCTCTGCTGATATGTCTGGTTCAATGCATTCATACCCGACTGAACTGTATTCTGCATGCTGTTCCATATCTGCTGCATCTGCTTCTGCTGCGGTCTCGGTTTGTTTGGCTGCGTATTTTTGCTGCCTGCGCTCTTTGATTTTTTGTTAATGTAAAAAACAGCTCCTAAGATAATTGCCCAAATTATAACATCCATATTCTGCTCCTTTATCAATTCACGTTTTCTATGTCACTGCCCATATTTTTCCTTATAACACTACTTATAAATGATATGAGGGTCAATCCTTGAATATCCTGCACATATCGCGCAGTATGTACTCTGCCGTCTGTTCAGGCTCCCATTGCTTTGCAGCACCCACAAGAAGTGGATTAAGCTCCGACAGTATCCTTGCCGTGCGCCGGTCTGTTGTGCCCTCATACTTATCGTTTATAGCTTCAGCCTGCTTCACACATGCCTCAAGCTGCTTTAATATATCCTTCCAGAACTCCTCGTAATATATCTCATGCACTCTCTTAGTCTTTTGTGTGAAATTTAGCTCTGCAAGCTCTTTGTTGCTGTGCCCCAGATAGAAATATGACAGAGCAAACAAATCAGGCTTTTTCCTTTCAAGCCCCTCATTTGTCAGGTGTATCAGATTCTCTATCTCACTCTGTAAAATGATACCGTTGTCAAAGGATGACAGATATCTCTCCCCCTGCTTTACAACAGAGTCCAGAGTCGTGTGAAAATCCGTGTCTGCCTTGCTGATTAAAAATTCATCGTCAAACATGCCGCTTTTCGCTTTGCAAGCCTTTATCAGCTCTCCAAAGTGCTTCCTGTCAGCCCCTGTGAGCTCACAATACCCGATAACTTGTTGCTCAAGCTCCTTTAAATCTGAAAGCAGGCTGCTTAAGCCTGTCTTCACGCCATAATAGCGCTTTGCAACACCGGAGGAATTCTTTTTGGTTTTGACATACAGCTTAAGCCAGCTGTTGACCACTGTCATGTCGGCACCCGCCGTATCCATCGCTGTCTTAAATTTCTTTTCCGTATCACTTAGTCCTAAAATCATCACACACCCTCAAACATCATTCTAAAACTATATAATAACAATTCTACACCATTATCATATTTTTTTAAAGAGCCTTTTTTCGCTCTGAAAAGCCTACTTTAATCGCAAAAAAGGAAGCCATACAATAGCTGTATGACTTCCTATATACTCTGCATGTTATTCGCATCGTCGTGCAAATGGCACGAGCGGCTTTGTTATGATAGCAAAATCAGATTAACGACCGAACTGCATATCGTTGTTACCTGATTTTGTTGTGAACATCTCAAGCATGTTGATTGGATCGTTGTAATCCATAAGCCATCCCTCACGGGCGAAATCAAACTGTCCGTCCTTACGGCTGTTAAGGAATACGTTCCACTCCTGCTGCTCAACCTTTAAGTTGATACCTACCTTTGAAAGATCAGCCTGGATAGCCTCACCAATCTTTACATTGGCCTCTGAGTTGTTTACGAGGTATGAGAACTCGACAGTCTGGTTTACCTGGCCTGTGCTCTCATCTAATAATCCGATAGAAGCAAGAAGCTCTTTAGCCTCCTCAAAGTTCTTATCGTAATCTGTGCCGTAATAGTCCTTGTTCTTGAACTCGCCACCGTTACCATCTGTAACGCCCTCTGGGATAAATGTTGTGGCAATCTTCTGTCCGCCCTGGGCGATTGTATCGATAATGTACTGACGATCGATAAGAAGACAGATTGCTTTTCTGAATACCTTAGCCTGGTCAGCATCTAATCCAAGTTCTGAGTAGAGCTTAGAGTTAATGTTGAAGCCTACGTAGTATGTTCCAAGGTTGTCAACTGTGTAGAACTCGCTTGTCTTCTTAGCTGCCTCAATCTCTGCTGTAGGAATTGAATCAATAAAATCAAGGTCACCGTTCTGGTAAGCTGTGTAAGCTGAAACATCATCAGATGTAAGCATTACGTTCATCTCATCAACTGTTACATTGTCAGCATCCCAATAGTTAGGATTCTTAACATATGTCATGCTTGAATCATGCTTCCACTCCTTGAGTGTGAATGCACCGTTTGTAACGAACTTGTCGCTTGCATCGTTTGCCCAGTCATCATTTCCCTCTACTGACTTCTGGTTTACAGGGAAGAAGAATGGGAATGCACATAAGTCAAGGAAGTATGGTGTAACTGCTTTAAGCTTGACAGTAAGAGTCTTTCCATCATCAGAAGCTACTACATCATCAGCAGCAAGACCCTTTGTATCATCATATCCTGCGAATACTGCGCAAAGGTAGCTGTAATCTGCAGCTGTCTTAGGATCTGCAGCTCTCCTCCAAGACCACTCGAAATCCTTTGCAGTAAGCTCATCACCGTTTGACCACTTAAGACCGTCACGCATTGTGAATGTGTATGTGAGGCCATCCTCAGAAACCTCATAGCTCTCTGCACATGCAGGCTCAAGCTTGCCCTCAGCGTTGTAACGCATAAGACCCTCAAAGCTGTTTACTGCAAGACATCCGCCGTCAACAGTACTGTTTAATGCAGGATCGATATGATCAGGCTCTGATGCCATGAAGATGTTTAACTTTCCGGCATTCTTTGTGTTCTTTGCATTGTAGAAGTATTTCATACCCTCTACTGTTGAGTATACGTCTGTGACATAATCCTTGAGCATATACTGGTCATTGTAGTAGTAAAGTGGAATAACACACCATGTATCCATAAGCATATCCTCTGCCTGGTGCATCATCTCTGCACGCTTTGCAAGATCTGCTTCTGTACGGATAGATTCTACTAACTCATCATAGCTTGTCCAGTCTACGGCTGTTGATACAGCAGTATCAGAAGTGTCGTTAGTAGTTGTTTTGTTGTTGCTCTTGCTTCCACAAGCAGTCATGCCAAGTGCCATAGCTGCAACAAGAGTAAGTGCTACTAATCTCTTTTTCATCTTTCTTCCTCCTTATATAATGAAAAATAAATTTATGTTAGAACCGGCACAAGCGGCTTAAGCTATATGCCGGTAAAAACCGTATATTAGCGGTTGAAGCATGCAACCATATGTCCGTTTCCTCTGTCTGTAAGCTCCGGACGTGCTGCTGCACACTGTTCTGTCGCATATTTACAACGCGAACGGAATGGACAGCCGCTAGGCATGCGAAGAGGCGAAGGAACATCTCCCTCAAGCACGATTCGCTTGCTGTGTCTGGCAGTCTCAGGATCCGGGATCGGAACCGCTGAAAGCAACGACTGTGTGTACGGATGGATTGGATTGTCCATCAGCTCATCCGCATCTGCAAGCTCCATCATATGACCTAAGTACATAACAGCTATTCTATCAGAGATATGCTGCACTACAAGCAGATCGTGCGCTATAAACAGGTATGATAACCCTCTCTCCTTCTGCAGATCCTCAAACATGTTGACTACCTGGGCCTGAATTGAAACATCAAGTGCCGATACCGGCTCATCACATACGATAAACTTCGGATCTACTGCAAGCGCTCTTGCTATTCCGATACGCTGTCTCTGTCCACCCGAAAACTCATGTGCATAACGTGTGGCATGGTCTGCATTTAGTCCGACTGTCTCCATGAGATCCATAATCATCTCATGGCGCTCTTTCTTGCTACTGTAAAGCTTGTGCACATCGAGAGGCTCTCCGATGATATCCTCAACCGTCATACGAGGGTTGAGTGATGAATACGGATCCTGGAATACCATCTGCATCTGCTTACGGTAAGGATGCATATTCACATCTATCTTCTTCTCACTGTCAAACAATACATTGCCGTCGAACTCAATGCGTCCTGCTGTAGGCTGGTACAGACGTAAAAGAGTACGTCCTACGGTTGTCTTTCCACAGCCTGACTCACCAACAAGTCCGAGCGTCTCACCCGGCTTTATGGCAAATGACACATCATCAACTGCCTTTAACTCCATCTTTTTAAATCCGTCATGAACAGGGAAATACTGCTTCAAATGGTCTACCTTGAGCAGGTACTCGTTGTTATTTGTCTCATTACTCATTTGATTTTCCCTCCTCCATCATATTCTTAATATTCATCCAGCATGATGCGAGATGATCCTCTCCAACCCAGATTTCCTCCGGCTTTTCGGTGAGACATATCTTCATAGCGGCATCACAGCGAGGGCAGAATGCACAGCCCTTTGGCATGTTGAGCATATTGATTGGTGTGCCTCCGATAGGAACAAGCCTGGTTTTTGAATTGGTCTTTGTAGGGATTGAACGAAGCAGTCCCTTTGTGTACTCATGTGCCGGGCTGTAGAATATGGCATCTGCTGTTCCTCTCTCACACACACGGCCACCGTACATAACTATGATCTCATCACACATTGAAGCAATGACACCCAGATCATGTGTAACCATGATGATTGCCATACCAAGCTTTTCCTGCAGTGACTGCATAAGCTCAAGAATCTGTGCCTGGATAGTCACATCAAGAGCTGTTGTCGGCTCATCTGCAATAAGGATATCCGGCTCACAGGCTAATGCCATAGCTATCATGACACGCTGTCTCATACCACCAGAAAGCTCATGAGGGTACTGATTTACACGCTTCTCAGGCTCATTTACTCCTACAAGTGTGAGCATCTCTATAGCGCGCTCTTTTGCTTCCTTCTTTGTACGGTCTGTGTGAAGAAGCACTGCCTCTTCAAGCTGGTAGCCTACCGTAAATACCGGATTAAGCGATGTCATAGGATCCTGGAAAATGATTGAACAGCATTTTCCTCTGAAATCTGCCATTTTCTTTTTGTTCAATTTGGTGATATCCTCACCCTTATATTTTACTGAGCCGCCTGTTATGGCACCATTCTCAGCAAGAATCTGCATGATTGAATATGCTGTAACTGACTTTCCTGAGCCTGACTCTCCTACGATTCCAAGAGTCTTTCCCGGCTCAAGCTTAAAGCTGACACCGTTTACAGCTGATACGTCTCCGTTATCGGTCTTGAAGGTAGTGTGCAGATCAGATACTTCAAGAACAAACTTATTATCTTCCATCTTACTCACTCCTTACTATTTCGATAATTTAGGGTCAAATGCATCTCTTAAGCCGTCACCGATAAGATTCAATGTAAGAACAATGATACAAATCGTGAGCGCCGGAAAAATAAGACGCAATGGGTAGCTCTGGAGTCCGCCACGCGCTGTATTTGCCAACGAACCAAGTGAAGGCATAGGAGCCGAAACACCAAGTCCGATAAATGACAGATAACTCTCAGTAAAGATAGCTGATGGTATCTGAAGCGCTGTAGTAATGATGATCACTGACAGACAGTTCGGTAAAATGTGTTTTCTGATAGTGCGGGCTGATGATGTTCCGATACACTTTGCTGCGAGAATGTACTCATTCTGCTTGATGGTAAGAATCTGACCTCTTATAAGTCTTGCCATTCCTACCCAGTAAAGCAATCCAAACACTATGAAAAGTGCAATCATGTTGACACCTAGCTTTGAAAGCACTGTACCCTTTATTACAGGTGTTAGCACCTCATTTAATACAACTGCGAGTAAAATGATGAGCAGCATATCCGGCAATGAATAAATGATATCTACTATCCTCATCATAACCATATCCACCTTGCCACCGCAGAAACCTGATACGGAACCGTAAATGATACCGATTATAAGCACAAGCAGTGATGCAAACACACCGACTCCCAGCGATACACGAGCTCCGTAAACAACACGGATAAAATAGTCTCTTCCGAGCTCATCTGTGCCAAAAATGTGCGGGAACAGCTTCTCACCTGCATCAATCTGTGCTTGCTCAGCATCGCTGTACTGGAAAGGTCCTAAGTTCTGTGCACCCTTAACGATATCTGCATAGCCGTAAGGCACAATCTTTGGTGCCAGAAGAATAACCAAAATAAGTAAAACCAAAACTATAATAGAACCCATAGCCAGTGGATTTTTGCGGAGTCTCTTAAGACCATCCTTCAAGAATGTAGTTGACTCACCCATAACCTCCTGCTGGCGTTTCTCTTCATCTGATGCCTTGGCAAAATCCTTCATATTGAACTTGCTAAGGTCAATCTGTGTGGAGAAAGGTGCTCTCTTCATATTATCTTTCATCTTTATCTCTCCTTAATCAAGCTTAATACGTGGATCAATCACTTTGTATACAATATCTGTAATGAGGTTCGCGCCTACCATGATGACAGCAAGGAAAAGCGTTGTGGCCATAATCATTGTGTAATCACGGTTTGTGATACAGCTTACGAACTTGGAACCGAGTCCTCCGATATTGAAAATACTCTCAATAACCATTGAACCTGTGAGGATACCACCAATCATAGGTCCCACATATGTGATGACCGGAATGAGCGCATTACGAAGCGCATGTACAAATATAATCTTGTACTGATGTACACCCTTGGCCTTTGCCGTACGGATGTAATCCTGTCCGAGTGCATCAAGCATTGAAGTCTTTGTAAGTCTTGTAATATATGCCATCGGTGAAAGTGACAGTGACAGCACCGGAAGTAATATCATGTTGCTTCCTGAGCTGAAGGCCTGCACCACACCAAGCTTTATACAGAAGAAATAAAGTAATAACGTAGCGATGACAAATGACGGCATCGACGTAATCAGTGTGACGAAGAATACTATAACTCGATCCGGCCACCTGTTTCGCATCAGCGCTGCTATCGAACCGAGCACCACTCCGAATACTATCGCAGTGAGCGCCGCTAAAAGTCCAAGCTTCGCTGAAATCGGGAAACTCTCCCCAATGATATCTGAGATCGGACGGTCTGTCTTAAGACTAACACCGAAATCTCCGTGCAGCACGCCTGCCATGTAGTTCTTGTACTGGACTATAAGTGGCTGATCCAGTCCGTAGCGTGCCTCAAGCTCTTTCATTACCGCCGGACTCTTTGCCTTCTCCGAATTGAATGGACCACCCGGAATTGCATTCATGGCAAAGAATGTAATAAGACTGATAATGAAGATTGTAAAAATCGCGAGAATAACTCTCTTTACAATGTACTTACCCATATTTTTCTCTCCCTCTTGGATTTGTATCGATAATGCATTATTTTTATTTTTAAAGCATTATCACTGTACCACGTCAAAGTATTTTGTCTAATACGCAAAAAGTGCGAATGACCTCATTGTCATTACACACTCCCTAATCTTGCTGTCTGATACAACTGTCGTTCTGACGCGAACAATTCTTTTTTATTATACACAGAAATCATACTTTGTCAATTGGATATATTTTCCTATATCAATTTTATTTCTGCATAAAAATTAATCTTTTTCTTATAATACTCATTAATAAGGGCAGTTTATGCAGCTTATAAGCGTTATTTATACATTTTTATTCATTTTTATTCATTTTTATTCCTGCATTAAAATATTAATTTTCAGCGCATGATTGCTTTGAATTGTTAAGTACCGGCGTTATTCTGGCATTAAACGGATATTTGGTGTATAATTACATATCATTATATATCAAGGAGCCACCTATGCTTACATACGACGATGCACTCAATCTCAACTACTATAAAAAAACAACCTTTACCGGCTGGATGAACGGCATGCGCTTTCTCATAAAGCGTGAGGAGCCTGTCATCAAGGAAGCCACCGAGGATACACCCGAGGAAAAGGGTGAGCCAATATTTCATGCCTGGATATGGCCTGGGCCGTATATTTTTGACCTGACCGACGACAGCAAAAAGACTGACAATACCTTTCCATTTACAGATGACGGTAAAAAACAGTGTGTAGACTGGATTAATGAGGTCATCAGTGCACACTCAAACGAATATCCGAAAAATAAAACAGATGGAGAAAACGAGTAAAAAACTCTTGACTTCCTACAAAAAATATTGTAGTATACGTTTTGTGAAAAACACAAGGGCTTGTAGCTCAGCCGGTTAGAGCGCACGCCTGATAAGCGTGAGGTCGGAAGTTCGAGTCTTCTCAAGCCCATCCTTGTAATAAGTGTATTATGAAAGCCACGGATTGTTCCGTGGCTTTTATTTATGTTTACACTCTTATTTATATGTATACTTTTGATGCATCTACACCTGCACAATTCTTCCGTGTCTGCCTATCCCCTTAAAAAACCCTGCATTAATTCCATCATATTTTTTTGCACTGCACTCAGAAATCATGAGTTGCTGCTTATATTTGTAATCATCCCACTCGAGAATTGCTGTGACGTAGGGCTGTTCCTCCATTACGTGCACAGTCGTATTTTTCTTTGAAAACACAGGGTATTTTCCGGTGTACCCCTTTTGAAACAGCTCCTGTTCAAGTGCTTTACGTTTTTCTTTTATGCGTTCATTTATCTGCTTTCCGTAATTTCTTTCCGGATAATCCTTTGATGCCTTTATCACAAGCTTATAAATATACTGATAAAGCGGTACTCTTTTTGCATCGGCTAAATGTCTGCTCAAAAGCTTTTCCGTTTTCTCACATGGATTTGCCCTGTAGCGTGCAATGAGCTTAAGATAATCAGTGTCCGAAACCTCCCTGCAAAGCTCCTCCATAATGTCTATTCCCTCTACACGCGCTGGAAAATGATACTCCATCAAATCGCCAGGTACCGGTGTCCATCTGCGAAACGGTGCAAAGTAAATAAGGCTCTGGATAAAGCATTCTGTCTCGTTGCAGTATTCCTTTCCCATGTACATATACTTATCAGCGATTGTTCCTACCATATATACAAGCATACGCCACTGTTCCTGTCCCTTTACCCAGAAATGCCCTATTTCATGGTATTTAAAGCATGCCTCATGCACATGCAAATTATCAAACCAGAGTGTGATCACATTGTCCTGCTGGTGCAGAATGAGTCCGTAGCCTTTTTCACTTCCTAAAACCAACGATGCCGAAATAATTTCTTCCTCGCTATGATAATCGCCCTTTAACACTGCATTTTCCACAGTCAGATAGCATTCCACCGCGTCATTCATGATATATGGGATTATATATTTGTCGTCACTTCTGCATATATCAAATGAACCGTAATCAAAAAGCTCTGCGAGCATGTAAAATGCGCGTGGCATATCTTCTTTTAAGCCAGGAAGTGCTTTTACTAAATCCTTGTAAGCCTGCATTGTGGTATCCTTTCGTATAGGAAAAAATGATAAAAAAATAAGAATTTCAGAAGTAATAAAAACCTCTGAAACCCTTGTAAACAGTACGGGCAACAGGACTTGAACCTGCACGGTCTCCCACTAGAACCTAAATCTAGCGCGTCTGCCAATTCCGCCATGCCCGCAAACACTTTAACAGTATATCATTTTGTTTCATGTGTGTCAACATTATTATCACATTACAAAAGCTGTAACAGTTCACCTTTAAACAATATTTCCACAACAAACCGCTTCCCCTCAAGCCTTGCTTCAATACTCCCGCCCATTCTCTCCACAAGCTCCTTTGCAATCGAAAGCCCAAGCCCGCTCGATGATATGCTCCTAGCCTCATCAGCCTTGTAAAAGCGCTCAAACACCTTGTCCACGTCTATATCATCAGGATTTTTTACATCATTTGAAACCAAAATATGGACAATCCTGTTTTTTGAAGTACGCTCGTCATCTGAAGCCCTGCAATTGCATGAATCCTGTTGCCTCATCTGTATGCAGATGCTCTTCTGCCCATGCACCAGCGCATTTTTTATTACATTCTGAAACACCCGCCTGAGCGCCTGCACATTTGCAGTGATAAATATCGTATCCTCACATATATCAAGTGACGGCTCAATGCCCTGCTTTTTCCACTCCTCATAATAAGAAAACACTGTCTGCTTTAAAAGTCTGCTGACACAGCAATTTGACAGCTCTAGCTTGAAGCTATCATTTTTAAGCTTTGTGAACATAAAAAGCTCCTCGAGCATATCCTTGAGGCTTGTGATACGCTCCTGGATGATATCTATATAATGCTCCTGCGCGCTCTTGTCAGTCTCATCCCTAAGCAGCTGAAAATAGCCGTCCAGCGAGGTAAGCGGAGTGCGGATATCGTGCGACAGGTTTGTGTACGTGTCAGATATCATCTGCTCCTTTTTTGCCGCCGCCTCACGCTGCCTGTGCCATTGCTCTAAAAATCTGTTTATGCGCTCCTTAAGCCTTCCGATATCAGCCATGTTGGTATCGGTTAAAAGGAGCATATTTGTATCCTTTTCGCATAAAAAATCAAGCTGTTCATTAATGTCACGAAGCTGTGCCCTTATTTTTACGAGCACAGCTATTAAGACAGCTACCGAAACTGCAAGTATTACAGTCAGTATTTTCCAAATCATGTTTTATCCCTCATTCAAAACACATTATATATCCCTGCGTTTAAATACACCGTACACTGCAATCAGTGACACCACTGCCCACACAGCGGCTACCGCAAATGCACCGCCTACGGTCTTTGCAGATGCACTCAGATCAAGCTCAGAAATCTTGTTGACTATAAGGTAATCATTTATATCAAAGTTCTTTACTCCGATTTTTTCAATAAGTATATTGATTCCACTGAAAATCAGTGTAAAGATACCTGTACACATGCATACAGCGATAATCATGCTGATTACATTGTTTTTTATAATGATTGCCATTGCCATGACAAAATATACAAACAAAAGTGTGACCACATACTGGCTGCCAAGCATCTTAAATAAGTCTGCTGCATCTCCGAATTCTGCTCCATGCAAAAACAGCGGGGTCGCAATACACTGGACGATCACATCAAGTGCCATAGCCACAAAGGTAAATACCGAAAGCGCTATCATCTTTGAAAACAGCAGCACTCCACGGCTCTTCACCTGTCCGCCTACACTCTTTATATATCCGCTGTTTAAGTCAGCCGTTGAAAAAAGCACCGTAAATATAGCAAGTAAAAGAGCCAGGTCTAGGCCTGCTATATCGCTTTCAATCATATCTGCTATGGTCGGTATCTCATCTGACATGTCGGATTCGTCCACCTCAAGCCCAACTGTTGCCGTTGGTCCATTCGACGCTTCCGCTGATGCTGTATCGTATTCACCTGTTATCTCACTGTCTGACTCACTTACCATGTTGACCTGTTCATTTGTTTCAACGATGCTGTCTGCCGCCATGCTTCTGATAAGAGCTGTCATACCGCTCATAGCGATTGCAAGCGCCATAGCGATTATCAGTATAACATAAGCTGACTTTGTATGTATCAGTCTGTAAACATCCATTCTTACCGCATTAAACATTTGTCGCACCTCCTGTGATACTAAGGAAATATGTCTCAAGCTCCATTCCTGTGACCGCCAGCTGTGCCACCGAAACTCCGGCAGTGACAAGCGCTGTATTTAAGGCGGCGCTATCATTCAGGCGCTCATAAACATCTATGTGATTCTTGTCCACTATCATGTAGTTCACAAAGCCCATATTATCGAGAACAGGCACTGCTTTATTCGGATTGTCCACTGTCAATGTAATCTTCTCACTGCACTTGGAAAGCAGCTCCTCCCTGGTAATTTCCTGAAGCAGGGCTCCATTATTTATAATGCCGTAATCTGTGGCAAGCTTTGAAAGCTCCTCCAATATATGGCTTGAGATAAACACAGTCATATCCTGCTGTGCACACAGATTCTGAATTGTATCACGCACCTCTGCAATTCCCTGTGGATCAAGTCCGTTGATAGGCTCATCAAGCACTAAAAGGTCAGGCTCTCCAACCAGCGCCATGCCGATTCCAAGCCTCTGCTTCATACCAAGTGAAAAATTCTTTGTCTTTTTCTTTCCCACATTTAACAGACCTACCTTATCAAGTATGCCCTCTGCATAGCCCTTTTTACTGATGCCGAAGAGACGGCACTTCATCTCGATATTTTCCTTTGCCGTCATGTTGGGATATACACCCGGTGCCTCAATCAGACAGCCCACTCTCGAGCGTACCTTCGATAAATCATTTCCTGTATATCCAAACATGGATATCTCTCCGCTTGTCGGCTTTGCAAGACCGCCGATCATTCTCATACAGGTAGTCTTGCCGGCACCGTTTCTGCCGATAAATCCATAGATTGCACCCTTTTTGATATGGATATCCACATTGTCAACTGCCTTCTGGTGCCCATACTGCTTGGTCAGTGCCTTTGTCTGCAATAATATTTCACTCACAATCAAATCTCCTTTTCTTTTTTCCTTAGCAACCCTTTAATCATAATATAAATGTAAAATCCTAATACATCGCTAACAAAAAGTAAAAAAAGAGTAAAGCTTGTTTACCTTTACTCTTTCATTTTGTAGCCTATGCCCCACACTGTCTCTATGTACTCGTCATCGGTCAGCTTTTTTATCTTCTTTCTGATATTGCTGATGTGCACATCAAGAGTCTTTGTCTCGCCCATGTACGGCTCATCCCAGGCATATTCAAATATGTCCTCCTTGGCAAACACCTGTCTGGGATGCGCCATGAGAAGCTCGAGTATGGCAAACTCCTGCTTTGTGATGCCGTCAACAGCATTATCAGCTACATAAAGCTGTCTTGAAATCCGATCGAGCACAAGCTGTCTGTGCTCTATTTTAACGGGTCCCGCTATGTATGTATTTGCAGTATCTCCCTGCCCGGTCTCATTTTCTGCTTTTGTCTGGTTTTCCCCTGCCTGCCCCGACTTTGAAGGCACATCTGCCACCGCATGACGCAGCTGCACAGCCACTCTGGCAACGACCTCCTTTATCTCAAACGGCTTTGTGATGTAATCATCAGCGCCTGCCACGAGCAGATTGATTTTCTCATCCAGCTCATCCTTTGCCGTAAGGATTATCACCGGAAGTGACGCATCCATCTGCCTTATCCGTGCCAGAAGCTCCTCCCCTGAAAGCCCCGGAAGCATCAGATCCAATAGCACAAGCGCATAAGCTTCCCTGTCCAGCTTAAGCAAAAGCTCTCCCTCTGTGCCTGACCATGCCTGTCTTGTCCTATATCCGGCTTTTGAGAGCGCTGTCGCAAGCAGATCATTAATGTCCTTATCGTCCTCTATTATGAGTATCTCCCCGGATTTGTTGTCTGTCATAATATTCCCTTTCTCTATCTGTTGTACCACTTCATAACTCTTTATATACTAAAAATATCCCTCGACTCCCTGCACCAGTCCGTCTGCCAGATTTTCAAGTGTGGCATCGCTGTGGTCAGAGCATGCGTTGCCAAGCTCTACATCCACTGACGGTACCGTGCTGTATGAGGTCTGTGTCAGGTCTATCGCCATTGAGCCATTACCGTTTATCTTTGCTCCATGGGCGCGCAGTCCTTCTATCAGGCTTGCCCCAAGTGCATCATGCTGCTGCCAGTGTGATGCAACCGGCTCCATTCCCTTTATGCCTCCCGGCACTGATATGTAAAAGCAGCCCTTATCGTAGCTTAGTCCGTCGCCATCCCAGTGCAGAGCGATATGACAATCCGCCGCATTATTGCAGATGACAGTACGTGCCACATTGTCAAGCTGTACATCGCTTCCGTCTCTTACCATAAGCACATCATAGCCTGCCGAAAGCAGCTTGTCCTTTAATATCTGCGCCATACGGAGTGTGACAGAGCTCTCCGGTGTACCGTCATTAAAGGACATACCACCTGAAACTGCTACTGCTTTTGTTGCGCCTGCGCCTGTTGTACCGCCTGTGGTCTTTGCCGAGCCGTCCGGATGACAAAGTGTCTTCACCGAAGTTCCTCCGCTTGTACCGTGTCCGGCATTGACACCTACTACTATGTTTTTGCGGTTTGCTGTAGCCTTGTACATGACCGCACAGCCTGAATTTATCGCTGAATGGTCTGCATACTGCCATGAAGGATTTAGTGACACTGATTCTCCATTCTCATAGGATGCTTTTTCTACATACCGGTAAGAGGAATTATTTTCACCTGAATTGTCCTGCTCCTCGTCCGGCTGTTCGGCAGTCTGTTCTTCCTGCTGCGCTTCTGTCTGTTGTGTTTCTGTCTGCTGTGTTTCTTTTGCAGCCTCTGTCACGGCTTCCGTTTCCGTAGGCATCTCGACCTTCTCTACAGCCTGTGTCTCTGTTGCAGGCTCTGTCGGTGTATCCTGTGCTTTTTTGCCACATGATGCGAGGGTAAATATCATCATGCCTGTAAGTAATATTGCTGTAAATCGTTTCATTTATTAAAACTCCATTTTCTTTTTACTACATTATAGACAACCCCATGATATTGTTCAAGTATTAGGCAACATTACTTTCATTTTAGGGTCAGTTTTAAATAGTCAATAGAAATTGTAATTCCTCTAAAAATCAGTTATACTATATGTGAATGTATCGAACATATTTTAACCGGGGAGGCTCACATGGAAATATTAAAACTGCCTGTTGGAATCGAAAATTTTGAAGATATACGAAGGTCTGGATTTTATTATATAGACAAAACTATGCTTATCGAGCAGACTTTAAACAATTGGAGTAAAGTAACGCTGTTCACCCGTCCAAGGCGCTTTGGAAAGACTCTTGGCATGAGCATGTTGCGCTCATTTTTCGAGATTGGCACGGACAAATCACTGTTTGACGGATTATATATTTCACAAAATAAATCTCTTTGTGATGAGCATATGGGCAAATATCCTGTGATATTTATTTCACTTAAGGATGTCGAGGGTTTATCATATGATGAGGCATTTCAGGTATTCTCCAGAATTATAGGAAATGAAATCAGCAAATTCTCCTTTTTGGCAGAAAGTGATAAATTGACAGTTTGGGAAAAAGAACAGTTCAAAGGATTACTTTATATAGAAAAAGGAAAGTTCATTTTTGACAATGCTACATTTACCACTTCATTAAAGCTTCTCTCCAAGCTTTTATATAAACATTACGGCAAAAAGGCAGTCATCCTGATAGATGAATACGATGTGCCACTCGACAAAGCATACCATAACGGCTACTACCATGAGATGGTCTCTCTTATCAGAGGCTTGTTCGGACAGGCGCTAAAGACCAACGATTACTTACAGTTTGCTATTTTGACAGGCTGTCTTCGCATATCAAAAGAAAGCAGCTTTACAGGCCTTAACAATTTTGAAATTGTTTCAATCATGGATTCAATGTATGACGAGTGCTTTGGCTTTACAGATAAAGAGGTTCAGGAAATACTTAAGTATTTTGATCTTTCAGAGCATTATGCAGATGTAAAAGAATGGTATGACGGATATCACTTTGGAAATGCAAATGTATACTGTCCTTGGGACGTGATAAATTACGTGGATCTGCTCAGATTGGAGCCTACTGCAAAGCCACAGGATTTCTGGTCAAATTCAAGTGAAAATGCTTTAGTCAGAAACTTCATTGACAAGGCCAATGTCCAAACCAAGTATGAGATAGAGTGCCTGATAGCAGGCGAATACATTGAAAAAGAAATATCCCTGGAGCTGACCTACGATGAAATCGACAAAAGCATTGCAAACCTGTGGAGTGTGCTCTTCACCACCGGTTACCTGACCAAGCAGGGCGTGACTGACGATGGCAGGGTGCGTTTATCAATACCAAACCGCGAGATTAAAAACCTTTTCATAAAAAAAAATCCGCGAATGGTTCAGCGATACAACTGCAAATGACGGAAAGACACTTGAACAATTCTGCAATGCATTTGTGGATAAGGATACCGAAAAAATAGAAGAGCTTTTTGGCGATTATCTTTGGAATACAATAAGTATAAGGGATACCGCAGTTGCCAAAGATAAAAAAGAAAATTTCTACCACGGTATCCTGCTCGGTCTGCTGGGCTACAAAGCAAGCTGGCTCATCAAATCAAACACCGAATTGGGCACCGGCTACAGTGATATCCTCGTTGAAGTTCCAAACAACCGAACCGGCATCGTGATAGAGCTTAAATATGCCGAAAATGGCGATATGAATGCAGCCTGCGATGAGGCACTGAAGCCGATTGAAGAAAAATCATATGTGGATAAGCTGAAGCAGGATGGCATGCGCAATTTCATCAAATATGGAATTGCATGCTTCAAGAAGGATTGTAAGGTTGTTGTAAGTGAATAAGGCACTCATTAAAACACTCACAAGCGTAGAGAGACTAACTCTGCGCCTGTTCAACTGACACTTTACTTGACAAAATGGATACAAAATTCTGCTTTATATACCCGCTGTCACAAAGTATGATAGCATTTTTCTGTGATGAAAATCCAGGCATAAACTGATGTACCATAGATGTAGCAAACTCAAGATTGTATTCTTTTTCTACCACATTCGGTATCCTAATTGTATCACCAGATATGATATCAATTTACCACTTAGCTGCCATTAAACCTCCATATATAGGCAAGTCTTTTTTTCCTTATTTTCTAGTTTATTATCTCAATTAAATGAGCCAATGGCATGGATATTTCTTTACATCTGGTGCTAAACATAAATGATTAGAGTAAACGAAGTAAAACGTCATTGTTTTTCGCTTTAACATGGCCTTGTGTATCCCCTTCCTTCTATGGCCGTCAACTTCCCATATCTAACAGGATCTTTGTCCCAACTTCATTCGTTTGGGTTCGATTACAGTTATATTTTATGCTGAGCAGGAAAAATATGGGAAGTTAGCAATTATACTTTTTTTACTAAAACAGCCTATTGTGAAAACACATAGTTAATATGGATATACTTTCTCAACGTTCTCTTCATAAACTCACATCATACCTATTAAACCATACCTACTTAACTTTTAATTTCTTTCCCCCAAAAAAATAAAAGCGAATCCCCATCATCGTATTATATATTTTTTGCATTCACATTGAATTTCCTCAAATAGCACTTTGGGATCTAATGTTTCTCTATATTCATCGAACATTTTTATAAATTTATCATTACATTTTTCACAATTCGATGGACCTGCAATAGGTTTTGGTGTATCTGAAAAATATGCCAAACGCACTATTCCCCTATTTAATGCTATAGCATTCTTTAATAATTTTTGAATGCTCCAAAATGAAAGTGGTTTATATCTACCATTCTTATATAAATTATACATATCACTATTCTCTACAATATAACCGCATTCCAATTCTACTGCATAAGCCCCCTTATCAAAACTATCTTTTATTGTTTTCATAGCATCATCAATAGCTTCATCATCTGTTATATATGGAATTGGTGGTTTTACAAAAAATCATAAATTAATACATGAACATTAAGATCTAGTAAAATATTCATAGCCTTGATATATGTATTTTCGTCTAAGCCTTTTTTATGTATTTGGTTTCTTATATATTCATTAGAACTTTCTACTCCAAATGCGATTTGTAATTTTTTGTTACCTAAACAATCTAAAATATCTTTTATGCTTTCTTTTGTAACTAATTCAGGTCTTGTCTCAATACATACCTCTTTTATATTTTGATAATTATTTAATTCGCTTATCAGCTCACATCTTTCTTTATATGGAATTTCAAAAAAGTGATCCTCCCACAAAAAAGCTTATTCTATCATATTTTCCGCATATTTTTTAATTTCTGTTTGCAAAATTTCAACATATGTATATGGAGCTGTTGTAGTACGCATTTCATCCACTAACGTCTGATATCCACAATAAGAACACCCATCTGTTTTCTTTGCCCAATAGCACCCTACTGGCAAAATTTATAATCAATTCATTTTCTGTCTTATGTGTTTTTGGATTTCCCATTTTTCCTTATATAACTCATTTCATATTTATCTGTTATAACTGGTTTCATATTATTCATTATCTCCTTATTTTCATTTCGTTTTTCCATCTAAAAGTGCACATATTATTTTCCTTCTTACAAAGACATTTTTCCCGTTCTAATCCAGATTTTAAATATTTGCTCCTTATAAAATCAATATCACATAATACTTCTAAAAATTCATAAATTCCAGCCTTTAAACAAAATATGTGAATAGGACAACGTAATGTATTATTTCCAAATGATATATTATCCTTTCCTTCAACAAAATAAACCAAATAATCATCTTTAAACAACGAATATTGACTTTTAAAAGCTGCTACTTTTATTTCTTCTATATTTTCTTTAGAAAACATTTGACAATTCATCTTTTCCCAATATTCCTCTCCATACGATTTCATTACATTATCATAATTCTCTAATAATACATCACGTATTATATCGAAACTAAGAAAATTTCTAAATGTCATATAAATCGAACAATATATTATAACTTCATCCTATTACTTTCAGCATTTCGGAATCAAAAGTCTACATCCATTGTTTTATAAATTTTACACAAATTGTGTTTTAGTTTCCTATAAGAATCATTAATTATGCTTTTCGATGTTTTATTATCATTGCGAATTTTACAATATAATTGACTTATTAAATTTCTTTTCATCCATTAGTCATCCTTTCTTTCATAAGAATAATTATTGATATAATACTAACAACTGTCGATATAATACTAACGCCAAAAAAAAGCCAATAACATTTAAGCCCTAACATCACACCACCAATATATATGCCTAATGTTTCAGAGAAGATTACAAGAAGCTTGTATTACCCCACTTATACGTCCATGAAAATTTGAATTTGTCTTTGACAAGACAATGTCATACACATATGACGTTAGTAATTCAAATAAGCAAATATATGCAAAAACACAGCATACTTGTATATACAGATTATTCCATACTACCAATATTATATTATCTAAAATGATCAATACAACCATTGACATAATACACTTTATTGACTTAAATTCCATTTTTGAAACAAAAAAATTGTAATTCCAGAACAAAAATTGATTAATGCATACATATATGCAATATTTGAAACATCAATATTATACCGATTATTAAAAATACACATTAATAAAATTTAACCAACAATGGTGCAAATCCTAAACATAGAAAAGCTACTATTATAGTATCCAATATCTTTCCGAAACTAACTTTTTTTAGGTAAAAATTCCTTTCTTTACTTTTTTTCTCTACTTTTACTAGCTATGTTATCATGTAATGTGAATACAATAATAGAGACAATGTATAGAATCGGAACAATTTAAAAGTACATTTTTTATTGATATACTGAATTGCTTTCCAGTTAATAGTCCGGCTAATAACGCTCCAATTGTTAAAGAAATAATATTAATAGCACGATTATATACAATAAAATTTCTATTTTCTTCTGTTTTATAAGTCATAAGTATAGGTGGTACTATTGTTATTAGACCTGCTGCACCAATCCCATATATAACTGAAACAACATACATTACAATTTCATTAGATATAACAACTTCACCAAATATACATATAGCACATATACTTGAGAAAAATAGCATCAGCATTTTTTTTGTTATACCTATCAATTGTAAAACCTATAAAATAACTTGATACTGCCATTGAAAAATTGCCAATTGCAAGAAACTTTTCTAAAAAAGCATTTGAAAAGTTACTATTTTCCAAAATATAAATATTAAATAATGTATTAAACATTCCAAGTCCGATTGTTCTTAATATAAATGAATAATTAAAAACCTTAATATTCCTTTTCATTTTTATCATCCTATCAATTTTCTATAATTCAGGAACATATAAATATTTAAATATTTTGTCAGCTCCCCTACGTATTTTTTCTTCGCAACATTCATATCCTAAATATGCTATATTAATTTTACTATTAATGCTAT
>ENA-OQBL01000375-OQBL01000375.1-human-gut-metagenome-genome-assembly--contig:-NODE-375-length-24748-cov-5.709232_pt1 | contig 24748 bp, 30 predicted proteins | sample MGYA00242747_ERZ504553 | MGnify/ENA primary metagenome ERZ504553 (study PRJEB26092, sample SAMD00036240) | human gut metagenome | host: Homo sapiens | study: EMG produced TPA metagenomics assembly of...
GGTGGCGGCGGTGCACACTGCAATGGTCAGGCCCATCTGGACTGCGGTCATGCGCCCACCTCCTCGCCGCGTTTTTCTGCTTCGGTGCCTTCGGCCTTTCGATCGGTTTACGCAGAGCCAGCAGCAGGACAGAATGCATCCCATGGAGGGCAGCAAAAAGCTGCTGGAGCCAAAAACCACCAGACACGCCAATGGGGCGGCAAGGCCGATCAGGGCGCTGTAGTGCTGCCGGTCCTTTTCCCACTGGTTGAGAAAGATCACCGTGAACATGGCGGTCATCACAAAGTCCACACCCTCGGTGCTGAAGGGCAGCACTGAGCCCACCACCGCGCCAAGACCGGCACTGGCCACCCAGTAGAACTGATCCAGCAGGGTGATGAAGAACATGAACCAGCCCCTGTCCACCCCTTCCGGCGGCTCGGCCGAACAGGTGATGGAAAAGGTCTCATCGCTCATGGCAAAGATCATATAAAAGCTGCGCAGACCGTAGCCCTTGTAGCGTTCCAGCATGGCAAGGCCGTAGAACAGATGCCGCGCCTGGATCATCAGCGCCATCAGAAACGCCGAAAGGGGCGAGAACGCGCTCAGCAGCAGGCTTGCCAGCACAAATTCCAGCGAACCGCCGTAGACCACCGTGCCCATGAGCATGGGCATCCACACCGGCAGGCCCAGCGACTGCACATAAATGCCATAGCCCATCCCCAGCACAAAATAGCCCGCCAGCACCGGGATGGTCTGCGGTGCGGCGGCGCGCAGTGCCCGCCATACGGTGCTCTGCCGCCTTGTCAGTTGTTGTTCGGTTACATGTTCCATTGGTCTTTCCCTCAAAATACGATGCCGGTTTCCTCTTTGGCCTCATTGCCGCCGATAAACCTATTCTCTCGATATGAATATGTCTGTATTATAACAGGTCTCACGGCTTTTGCAAAGGTGTATCCCCACTGCTTTTGGCAGAACGACAGTTTTTTTCTTTAAATTTTATGCAATTTTTAACGGATACAAAGTGGCTCGCGGTCAGTGCTTTATTATTTTAATGCAGTAAAGGTTCTTTGCAGGATCCTGTTCCTGAAATATCCCTAAAATGCCGGTTGCGCTTTCGTCATACTCATTTGACAGATGCCGTCTTTTCCGGTATCCTGTCCGTATCGCAAGGACGGCGGGCTGAAAACACCCGCCTTTTTTCGTTCATTCTGTATTTAGTGGGAGGACATTTTATGGCAACCATGAAGGACATCATCCAGAGCCCGCTGCTGCTGGCGCTGTTCGGCTCCATGGCGCTGGGCCTGTTCGCCAGCTCTGCCAGCGGCAGCAAGGTGGTCAAGGGCGGCATCAAGGGCGTGCTGCCGGTGCTCATCATCATGACGGTGCTCTCCCTCGCCGCACGCCTTGCAGGCTACGGCTCCGTGCTGGGCGGCCTTGTAGGCATCTTCATCATCGTGATACTGCCCATCGGCATCCTTACCTCCTATGTGCTGTGGAAGAAGGGCAAGATCCAGGTAGTAGATAAAGAGCAGAAGTAAGGGGAAACAAAAGAACTCCCGGACGGATGTCCGGGAGTTCTTTGTTGCTTATTCTGCCTTTTCGTCCTTCTTGAGCATATCCAACTCGGGCATCAGCTCGGTGCTCACAATGGTGAGCATCTCCTCCAGCTTTGCACAGTCCTCGGGGGAGAAGCGCTCTCTTGCGCGCTCCACCACAGTGTGCAGGTAGGAATAGCTGATGTTGTAGTAATCGATATACTTCTGGGTGGGGCGCAGGTGATACTCGCGCCGGTCGGTGGTGGACTGGATCTTTTCCACATAGCCCTTCTTCACCAGACTGCCGATCTTATACGCCGCGTTGGGAGTGGAGATCTGCATCATGCGGGAAAACTCCGCAATGGTGGGTTCGCCCATGGCCATGATGCCCTCCATGCAGAAGGACTCCACCGTGGTCAGCGTGGCTTCCCGGGTGGCAAAACGCTGAAAAACGTTCTGGTAGAAATGCAGCTTGAATTTGGTGTATACGTCCTGAAATGCCTGTTCCAGCATAGGTCGTGTGCCTCCGATAGTTCATTTTATTTAAAAATACCACGTTTTGGCCGCGGCGCAAAGCGAAACAGCTGAATTTTTGGCAGGAATTTATTCTGCCGCCTTTTTGTTCGTGCGCACACGGATCACGCTGAGCACCACCAGCTCTACGGCAATGGCAACGGCCAGCAGGATCAGCGAGGTGAACAGGCTGCCGTTTGCGCCAAGGAAAGCCTGTGCAATGCCCGTGATCACATAGCACACTGCCGCGCAGGAAGCCGCCGTAATGGCGTAGGGCAGCTGGGTGGACACATGGTTCACATGGCTGCAGTGGGCACCGGCGGATGCCATAATGGTGGTGTCCGAGATGGGGGAGCAGTGGTCACCGCAGACGGCACCGGACAGGCAGGCCGCAATGGAAATGACCAGCATCTCGCCCTCCGGGAAGGCATGGCACACGATGGGGATGAGGATGGAGAAGGTGCCCCAGCTCGTGCCGGTGGCAAAGGCAAGGAACACTGCCACAAGGAAGATGATGACCGGCAGCATGTACTGCAGCGCTGCAGCAGAGCCACTCAGCAGGTTGGCAACGTAATATTTTGCGCCCAGCAGGCCGGTCATGCCGGACAGGGTCCATGCGAGGGAGAGGATCAGCATGGGACTGACCATGGCCTTGAAGCCCTCGGGAATGCAGGCGGCAAAGTCCTGAAAGGTCATCACATTGCGCACGCGGTAGAACACAAAGGTGAACAGCAGGGCAATGCTGCTGCCCAGCACCAGACCTGCAGAAGCGTTGCAGTCCGCAAAGGCGGTAACGAAGTCCACGCCCTCAAAGAAGCCGCCGGTGTAGATCATGCCGAAGATGCAGGCCACGATCAGCACCAGCACCGGGGCGAGCAGGTCTGCAACATGGCCGCAGGTATCGGTGCCATCGTCCACATCGTTGCCGTAGGGACGGTCGGCGGTGGTAAACAGGTCGCCGTTTTTGGCGTTGTCCTCGTTGAGCTTCATAGAGCCAAAGTCCGTGCCGGTGAAGATGAGGAACAGGCTCATCACGAGGGTGAGCAGGGCATAGTAGTTATAAGGAATGGTGCGCAGGAACATGGTAAAGCCGTTGATGCCGGAGCCTTCCGGCACGCTGGAAGTGACCGCAGCTGCCCAGCTGGACACCGGCGCAATGATGCACACGGGTGCTGCGGTGGCATCGATCAGATAAGCCAGCTTTGCGCGGGACACCTTCTGCCGGTCGGTGACGGGGCGCATGACAGAGCCCACGGTCAGGCAGTTGAAGTAGTCGTCCACAAAGATCATCACACCCAGCAGCAGGGTGGAAAACTGCGCACCGGCCCGGGAGTGGATGTGGGTGGAGGCCCAGCGGCCGAAAGCTGCCGAGCCGCCGGCCTTGTTCATCAGGGCCACCAGAATGCCCAGCATCACCAGAAAGATCAGAATGCCCACATTGCTGCTGTCCGACAACTTGGCCACCATGCCGCCGTCTTCGTTGAAGAACAGGGTGTTGATGGCCAGCTCCAGATTGCCGTTGGCATACAGCAGTGCACCGGATGCGATGCCCACCAGCAGAGAGGTGTACACCTCCTTGGTGTTCAGCGCCAGCACAATGGCGATCACCGGCGGCAGCAGCGAAAAGATGGTGCTGTACACCGCACAGGTATAGGTGGACGGGTCCGCGATCTTGCCGGGCGTTGCCGCTGTGCACCACAGCAGCAGGGCAAACACCAGCAGAGCTGCGAACCATGAAAGGTTCTTGTTTTTCATAACGGATTCCTCTTTTTTCAAATTTCCGGGGATGCATACCGCCCGCACAGCAGGAAAAACTATCCCCACTGAATGCAAGGGAGGTGTGCACCGCGCCGGACTATAAAGCGATGTATTTTGAGCTGTTCCGGGCCAGCGTGCAGGCCGCCCAGCTCTTGCAGGACGCGCAGAAGCGTGCCGAGCAGCACTTGCTGGAAGCTGACCCGCCGCCGATCAGGCTGGAGCAAACAGAGCAGACGGATGAAGAATAGATTTTCTTCGGTCCAGCGTCCTCGCCCCCTCAGTCACCTTCGGTGCCAGCTCTCCCAAGGGGAGAGCCTTTGGCAAAACCGGGAACTTTACCGTACTGCCAAAGCCTCCCTCATTGAGAAAGACTTCCCCCGGCCGGGGGAAGATGTCGTGTAAGCGAGCAAAGCGAAGGAACGGTGGCATCGCGCAGCGATGACGGAAGGAGTTTTACCCCTTCTTTGCCTCCGCCTTGGCTGCGAACTTGGCGTTGTTGATGACAAAACGTTCGTGGGTGCCGCCGCCTACAGGGCCTTTTTCGTCGTGCAGGGCCACCTTGAAGGTGAGCTTGCGGCCTTCCACAGCCACCAGCTCGCTCTCGCAGGTCACGGTCATGCCCACGGGGGTGGGGGCGGTGTGCTCCAGCTCGAGCTTGGTGCCCACCGAGCCATTGCCTTCGCCCAGCGCGTCGGCCACGCTCATCCAGCAGGTCTTTTCCGCCAGAGCCACAAGGGCCGGGGTTGCAAACACCTCCAGCGTGCCGCTGCCCATGGTCTTTGCTGTATTGGCTGCGGTGACGAGCACGCTCTGTTCCCCGCGGATACCGGTTTCCAATGTCATATACTTTCCTCTCCTTTTGCGCGCCGTATGGCGCATTTTATTTTTGAACACCTTTATAAGATACCACATTTTGCACCAGAACGCACCCTATTTTGCACATTTTTTGTGAATTTCTCTTTTTCTTTTTGCGCAAACGGGCTGCCATGGAGCAGAAAGAGCGGCATTCCATGAACAAATTCGCGTTTGCGCAGCGGATCAACTGTAGCCGCATACGGCCCCGGCTTTCAGTGCTGCCCGCTGTTTGGAATGTGTCTGCCATAGTGCGCGGGAAAGCAGAAGCGCTGATGATTTAAAACGGCCTCCGCTTTGCTCTGGCCATATTCAGCGGAAAAATTATTTTTATAATTTGTAGATCCGAAACAACTGCTGTCGTTTCGGATCTACTTTTTCACGGAGAAAAAGCTGTGGCGGAAAGTGACATTTTCTTTTTCAATTCACTATTTTTCTTGACAAGATTATGCGGAGGGGGGTACTATTTACCTTAACAGCTTTGCAGCTCGACGCGAAAAATTTCAGCTTCTGTTAAAGAAGGCGAACTACGCCCAAGCAAAAACAAGGAGGAATCAAAAATGGAAGAATCCACAAAAAAAGAACTTGCATCCAAAAAACTACTGCTTCTTACGGCTTCGGTCATTCTGGTCTGCATCGTTGCCCTAGTTGCTCAGATTCCCAAAAAGAAACCCGAACCTCAAATTGATGTCACGACCACCCTTGAAAAAATCGTCAAGACCAGTGATCTTTCCACTGCCGTATTCCAATATCAGGGCATTGTAGAGATTCCAAACCAGAAAAATCTGAAAAAAATTCGATTACTATATCTGCTATACCGCTTCCGTCTATGCTGGCATTGATTTTTCTGAGGTAACGTTTTCCGAAAATAAAGAAACCAAAACGATCACCGCAACTCTCCCGGAAGTAAAAATTCAGGACACCGTTGTTGATCCGGATTCGCTTGATTTCATGTTCCAGAATAAAAAAGCCGACAATATCTCCGTGCTGGACGCCGCATTTACGGCGTGTGAAACCGATATCCGGCAGGAATGCACCAGCGAAAGTGCTTTGCTCAGCATCGCACAAATGAACGCAGAAAACACTGTACGCGCATTGGCCGAACCCGTCATGCAGGCCATCTGTAGTGATTACTCTCTGGTTATCCAGGAGAAGAACACAGAACCCGCAGAAATTCAGGAAGGAAGTGCTGAAAGTGAATCTTAAAAAGTACATCTGTCTTTTGTCTGTTGCTCTTACGCTCTTTCTGTTCACTGCCTGCGGAAAGACCGAACCCGTCGAGGTTCCCGCCCCGGATGAGGGTCAGCTGAAATCCATCTGCCAACTTTCAGTTCTAGAAGGTTATTTCCACAATGTTGTCAAGTTCGAACAAAAAGATGCCGAAAAATTTCTGTGGATGACCAAAGATAAAAAAGCCTGGGTCGAATATGTTGGCGTTGCAAAATACGGTCTAGATGCTTCTAAGGTAAAAATGGAACTTTCCGGTAAACACGTCACAATCTCCATTCCAAAGGCTGAACTGTTGTACTGCAAGGTAGATTCCACCTCTCTAGATGAAAATGCTTACATCGTGGATAAGGATTCTGCCACCATCACCGCCGAGGACAGCAAAGCCATCCTGACTCAGGCACAGCAAGATCTGCAGGCCGAAGCCACAGACTACAAACCGCTTCTGACACTGGCCCAGCAGCAGGCGCAGCAGCTGATGGAAGACTACGTAAAAAACATTGTCTCCGCAACCGGCTCTGATGCAGAGCAATACACAATTGAATGGATCTATCTGGACAAGTAAATGTCCTCTTGACTCATGGAACCGCAGAAATCTACGGTTCCTTTTTTGTTTTCGCCTTCCCTCCAATCCGCATCCTTATTGCGATTCAAAAACGCAAATTTTCTGCGTTTTAAGGCAAATTTCATCAATTTAGAGCAGACGCCGAAAATCTTTAAAAAAGCCTTGACAAGGAGCATTCCGCGTGATACTATGAACACATGAACAAGCGTTCATGTGAATCCACAACGAAGGGAGACGTCAACATGGCGGAAATAAAGGAAGCAATGCCCGCGCCGCAGCCGGAAGCCTTGGATATGCCGGACGACGAGGTGCTGTACGAGTTGGCCGACCTGTTCCGGGTGTTCGGCGACTCCACCCGCATCAAGATCCTGTATGCACTGCACGACAACGAGCTGTGCGTGCAGGACATTGCAAACGCCGTGCAGCTGAGCCAGTCGGCGGTGAGCCATCAGCTGCGGGTGCTCAAGGATTCCAAGCTCGTGCGGTTCCGGCGCGAGGGCAAAACCGTTTACTACGCACTGGACGATGACCATGTGCGCAGCATCCTCTCCATGGGGATGGATCATATCGAAGAATAACGAAAGGCTGGTATTACTTATGAAGAAGAGCTACAAGATCGAAGTGGACTGCGCAAACTGCGCTCAGAAGATGGAAGACGCTGCCAACACCGTTGCAGGCGTGGCAAATGCTACCGTCAGCTTTATGACCCAGAAGATGAAGGTGGAGTTCTCTGAAGGTGCAGACCCCCACGACACCATGGTGAACGTTCTGGCCGCCTGCAAGAAGGTTGAGGACGACTGCGAGATCTTTGATATCTGATGCGCGGCAGGTTGCTGCACACGATCAACAGCCTCGCCCTCTCCGTCACCTGCGGTGACACCTCTCCCTTTGGGAGAGCTGGCAAATCCAAAGGATTTGACTGAGAGGGCGAGCCCGCTAAAGAAAAAAGCATCTGCAGCAAGAATTCGTAGATTTTCTGAGAGCTCAAACGAATGTGCAGATGCTTTTTACTTTGTGTGCGATTGTGTTGTGCAATAACTTTTTCTGTTGAAAAATCAGACAGTTTTCAACAGTTTCCACTCAGTTTTCAACACCGTTTGCGAAAAAAACGTAAAACAAACGTGGAAAAGCGCTTTTACGACTGAAAAACTGTGTGGAAAACACGGGTAAAACCGTGGAATATCCATTTTTATGGGGAAAAGTTGTTGAAATCCCCGCCCGCCGCAGCGTGATGCGGCCCATGGATCCCGCAAAAAGGAGCGTTTTGTATGAACAAAAAGCAGAAAAAGAACCTGCAGCGCATCATCATTGCGCTGATTTTGGTGCTCATCCTCAAGCTTTTGCCCCAGTTCCCCACGCCGGTGGAGCTGGTACTGTACTGCATCCCGTATCTCGTGGTCGGCTGGGACGTGCTGCGCAAGGCACTGCTTGGCATCAAGAACCGTCAGCCCTTTGACGAGTGCTTCCTGATGGCCGTTGCCACTGTGGGTGCATTTGCACTGGGCGACTACGTGGAGGGCTGTGCCGTTATCATCTTCTACCAGATCGGCGAGCTGTTCCAGAGCGTGGCCGTGGGCAAGAGCCGGCAGAGCATTTCCAGCCTGATGGACATCCGCCCGGACTACGCCAACATTGAGGGCGAGGACGGCAAGTTGGAGCAGGTGGACCCGGACGATGTGGAGATCGGCACCGTGATCGTGGTCCAGCCCGGTGAGCGCGTGCCCATCGATGGCGTGATCGTGGAGGGCGCTTCTGCCCTGAACACCGCCGCCCTGACCGGCGAGAGCCTGCCCCGCGATGTGCAGACCGGCGATGAGGTCATCAGCGGCTGCGTGAACATGACCGGCCTGCTGAAGGTAAAGACCACCAAGGAATTCGGCGAATCCACCGTTTCCAAAATTCTCGATCTGGTGGAAAATTCCAGCATGAAGAAGGCCCGCGCCGAGAACTTCATCACCCGTTTTGCCCGCGTGTACACCCCCGCCGTGTGCTATGGCGCATTGGCTCTGGCCTTTATCCCGCCCATCGTGCTGCTGCTCATGGGCCAGCCCGCCCGCTTTGGTGACTGGGTCTACCGTGCCCTGACCTTCCTTGTTATCAGCTGCCCCTGCGCACTGGTCATCAGCATTCCCCTGAGCTTCTTCGGCGGCATCGGCGGTGCATCTGCCTGCGGCATTCTGGTCAAGGGTTCCACCTATCTGGAAGAGCTGGCCCGCACTGGCATCGTTGTGTTCGACAAGACCGGCACCCTGACCCAGGGCACCTTTAAAGTGACCGGCATCCACCCCGCAGAGGGCACCAGCGAGGAGCAGCTGGTGGAAGCTGCCGCGCTGGCCGAGAGCTGGTCCAAGCACCCCATCTCCCTCAGCATCAAGGCCGCTTACGGCAGGGAGATCGATCCGAACCGTGTCACCGACGTGCAGGAGCTGGGCGGCCACGGCGTGACCGCCAAGGTGGACGGCAGGACCGTTGCTGCCGGCAACGCCCGCCTGATGGAAAAGCTAGGCCTGAAGGCTCCCGCCGTCAGCGAGACCGGCACCATCGTGCATGTGGCCATCGAGGGCATGTACGCCGGTTATCTGCTGATCGCCGATGTGGTGAAGCCCCACAGCGCACAGGCCATCCGGGGCCTGAAGGATGCCGGTGTGCGCAAGACCGTGATGCTGACCGGCGATGCCGAGCCGGTTGCAAAGGCCGTTTCCGCAGAGCTTGGGCTGGATGAATACCATGCGGGCCTGCTGCCGGGCGACAAGGTAGACCAGATCGAAACGCTGCTCGCCGCAAAGCGGCCCAAAGAGAACCTTGCCTTTGTGGGCGACGGCATCAACGATGCCCCGGTGCTGTCCCGTGCCGATGTGGGCATTGCAATGGGCGCTCTGGGCTCTGACGCTGCCATTGAGGCCGCTGACGTGGTGCTGATGGACGACGACCCCGCCAAGATCGCACTGGCCATGCGCATTGCCCGCCGCACGTTACGCATCGTGTACCAGAACATCGTGTTTGCACTGGCCATCAAGTTTGCCTGCCTTGTGCTGGGCGCGATCGGCATGGCCAGCATGTGGACCGCCATCTTTGCCGATGTGGGCGTGATGGTGCTGGCTGTGCTCAACGCCACCCGTGCCCTGTACACCAAGGATCTGGCGAAAAAGATGAACAGTAAAAAACAGTGCCGGACAGCCTGAAACTGTCGCACTGTTTTTATATATGAGGTGCATACAGGCGTTCTATTTCATGCACAAGCTCCGGTTCTTTTTCGATATCAAATTTTCTGGCAAACATGCAAGGCGATGCTTTCAGCTGTTCCAGATCAGCGTATTTCCAGACCCACGGATTGCCTCTGTCCCAATCGATGGCACGGGCACTGGTATCACCCGGCCCCTGATAGATCTTATCCTGATACGGCGACTGCGCGATCAGTGTCTGCACAAAGAACTCGTCCGAGCAAAAGGTCTTGTCCAGCACCTGCAGGACCCACTCTTCTTTTGTCAACAGATACCGTGCAAAGCCGTCCGTGCAGCTGAACCAGTTGCTGCCCTTTGTGAAGTGAACGTCCTGATTGCGCTTTATTTTCAGCAGCTTCTGGCCCGACAGCAGGATTCCATTGATCACGCCGAGCACCGGATGGCGGCGCAGATCGATATTCTGAAAAAAGTGCCGGTAATAAACGCGCTCATCGTTGAATGGGCTGAACGGGTACGGGTCGAAATGGACAAATTCCACGTCCGGGTTTGCCTCAAAAAATGCACGGATATCTTCTTGTGTTTGAATGGGCAGATCCACACCGGAGATCAGGTGGTAATGCTGATACGGGCCATGGGCCACTGCTGTTTTCAATAGCACAAGCTCCGCTTTTACCTGACTGACACCGCCCCACACAACACTGTGCCGTTTTGCGTGAAACACTTTCGCATATTTCATGCGGCACTCCACCGTTTCCGGCTGGTAGTCCGTATTTTTGCTGTCCATGTGGATGAATATATCATTCCACGGTACATCCAGCATCCGCAACAGGGTCAGAAGCATCTCATCACATTTATGTGCTTCTATCAGGTACGCCTGTTTTTCTCTTGTTTCCATCGCTTTCTCCTCTTAATTCTGCGCCGCATTTTTATTTTATTATAACAGAACCCTCTTTAAAAACAATCCCATCACCCCTTTTACAGCACAAAGCCGCTGCATTCCCTTGCAGAGGGAGAGCGGCGGCTTTGTTTGGGTATGGAGAAAATGGAGGAGGTCTCAAAGTTCATCCGCGGAATGCGGCGGTATACACCGCCACCACCTCGTCGCGGGTGGGGGTGATCTGGTTGGTGGACATGCAGGTGTCGTGCAGCGCAAGCTCTGCCAGCGCGGCAAAATCTGCAGGGTCCACCTTGTTCAGCTGCGCAAGGTTTGCGGGGATGCCCACGCCTGCACTGAGCTGACGGACAAACTGGATCACTGCCGGTGCGGCAGTGTCCGGGGTAAAAGTGCCCTGCAGGCCCATGGCAGCGGCAATGGTCATGAACCGCTCCCGGCACACCGGGCTGCGGCTGTTGAAGGCCAGCACGTAGGGCAGCAGCACCGCATTGCACACACCGTGGGGCAGGTTGTAGTGTCCGCCCAGCGCGTGTGCCATCGCATGCACCATGCCAAGGCCCGCGTTGGAGAAAGCCATGCCTGCCACATTTTCGGCGTAGGCCATCATGGTGCGGGCGGCTTCATCCTGACCGTTGGCAACGGCCCGGGGCAGGTTCTGCACGATCGCCTGCATGGCCCAGTAGGCATCCTTGTCCGTGAGCGGGTTGGCGTTTTTGGAAAGCGCCGCCTCGATGGCGTGGGTCAGCGCGTCCATGCCGGTGGCTGCGGTGAGCTTGGGCGGCATGGAGGACATGAAGTCGGTGTCGTTCACCGCAATGCTGACCATGCAGTTGGGGTCCACCATGGCCATTTTGCTGTGGCGGACAGGGTCGGTGACGATGTAGAAGGAGGTGCACTCGCTGCCGGTACCAGCGGTGGTGTTCACCGCCACGATGGGCAGGCCGGGCTTGGAGGACTTGTTCTCGCCCTCGTACTGCTCCACGGTACCGCCGCAGGCCACCACGATGCTGGCTGCCTTAGCGGTATCGATGGCGCTGCCGCCGCCCAGAGCCACCAGCAGCTGCACCTGCAGGGTACGGGCTGCGGCAATGCAGTCGTTCACCACCTGTACGGTGGGGTTGGGCTGCACATTGTAGTACACGGCGTACTCCACACCGGCATCGGACAGTACCTGACCGACCCGGGCAGCGGCACCGGAATCATAGAGAAAGCGGTCCGTCACCAGCAAAGCACGGCGGATGCCCATCTTCTGAAGCTCCGGTCCCAGAAGACGGATGGCACCCTTGCCAAAAAAGCTGGTCTTGACGGCGTTGATGCGTTCTGCCATGTGTTCACCCTCCGCTTACTGTGCCTGACCGCAGACGATCTGCACCGGGTCCCAAATGGAACAGGACGAGGAGGAATAGACGAAATCCACCTGACCCAGTGCTTCCACGGTCATGCCAGCGCGGATGGCAACGGCAATGGCGTTGATGCGGGCCGAAACATTCTTTTCTCCCCATGCCTGCGCACCCAGCACCTGACGGGTATTGGCCTCATACACCAGCTTGATGGTGATGCGGTGGGGGTTCGGGCAGATGCCCGGACGGTCGGTGCCGGTGGCCATTGCACTCTTGACCCGCAGACCGGCCTTGCGGGCCTCGGTCTCGGTCAGGCCGGTGCGGGCGATCTCCAGATCCGCCACCTTCAGGCTGCTGGTGCGCAGAGATCCGTCGCGGCAGGCCGCGCAGTCGCCCACGGCATAGATATTGGGCACACTGGTGGCAAGGTCGGCACCAATGAGCACAGCGCCATTGGGTGCCAGCTGCGCCCCGGTACCGGCCAGCAGGCCGGTGTTGGGGGTAACGCCGATGGCTACCACGCAAAGGTCACAGGGGTAGGTGCCGCGGTTGGTCTGCACCTGCTCCACGAAGGTACGGCCTGGGAAGGAGCGCACCTGCTCGCCCAGATTGAACTGCACGCCCTGCGCTTCCAGCTCCTTCTGGATCAGCTTGCTCACCTCAGGGTCAAACTGGGGCAAAAGCTGCTGCTCTTTTTCAATGATACGCACATTGCGGCCCAGCTTGAGGAAGGACTTTGCGATCTCCAAACCGGCCCAGCTGCCGCCCAGGATCACGATGTCCCGCACATAGGGGGTGCGGACGAACTCCTTGAGGAAGATCAGATCTTCCACGGTCTTGAGGGTCTGCACGCCCACGCGGTCACTGCCGGGCACCTGCGGCACACGGTTGGAAGAACCGGTGGCCAGCACCAGCTTGTCGTAGTGGTCTTCAAACACGCGTCCGGTGGCAAGATCACATACCGTCACCTTGCGGGCGGCTGCGTCGATGCCGCGCACCTCATGGCGCAGATGTGCGGTGATGCCCTGCGCGTTCAGCTCAGTCTCCTTGGCCTGAATGGCCTTGTTCAGGCTGTCCAGATCCTCGCACAGGTAATGGGGCAGGCCGCCGGTGCCGCAGGAGTAGAAGCCGCCTTTTTCGTAGACGGTGATCTGCGCTCCGCGCTGGGCGGCGGCAAGTCTGGCGGCGGCCGAAACCCCGGCGGCAATGCTGCCGATGATAATAATTTTCATTGTTTAAGCCTCACGATCCCGCCGGGAGGAAGCCCCTCTCTGCGGCAAAACTTGCAGGGTGTTACTTACTCAGGGTGGGAGGATTGTCCACGATGCCCACGATGAAAGCATCAATGGGCGACGGATGGTCCAGACCATGCTGGGTGGTCTCGTCGGTGGTGACCAGAACCATCTCGCCTACACCCGCGCCGATGTTGTCGCCCGCCACGATGGTATCCTTTTTGGAGCCGAACACCGGCTCCACCAGCAGGAACTTATAGCCTACAAGCTCCGGCATTTTGCGGGTGGCGACAACGGTCCCCTTGACGATCCCTAAAATCATAGCTTACTCCTCTTTGCCCAGCACGGTGACCAGCTGCCCCTGCTTGAGCAGGAAGGCATTGCCGTCATCCGTGTCGATGTGAAAATCCAGTGCACATTTGTCGTTTGCGCGGATCAGCACCCCGCCCATCACGCCCGGCTTGGGGCCGTCGATCTTTACCTGCACGCGGTCGCCGTCGGCAAGGCCGAAGGCCGCTGCCTGTGCGGGAGTCATGTGGATGTGGCGGTCGGCGATCATCACGCCCTCCGGCACGGTCAAAGTACCGCGCGGGCCGCGCAGGGTCACGCCCGGCGTGCCCTTTGTATCCCCGCTGGAACGCACCGGCGCTTTGATGCCGATGTTGCGGCAGTCGGTCTGCGCCAGCTCGATCTGAGTGGCACTGCGCTCCGGGCCAAGGATGCGGACATGCTTCAGTTCGCCCTTGGGGCCGATGATGTCCAGACATTCCTCGCAGGCAAACTGGCCGGGCTGGCTCAGCGCCTTTTTGGGGGTGAGCTGGTAGCCATAGCCGAACAGCTTGTCCACATCATCGCGGGTAAGGTGGATGTGCCGCACCGAGATGCCTACCGGCACCTGACGGCTGCGCTTTTGCAGCTCTGCCTGCACGGCCTGCGTGATCAGGAGCAGCAGCTGTTCCTGACTGATGTCATGGTAAACCAAGGCACAGCGCTCCTTTCTTATGCAGCGTCAGCGCAGTTCTCAGCGCAGCTCAGGCATGCACTCGGACACGCTTGCGTGCGGGCGGGGAATGACCAGTGCGCTGACCACTTCGCCAATGCGGGAAGCAGCGGTCTGGCCTGCCTCAACAGCAGCCTTCACAGCGCCAACGTCGCCCTGCACGAACACGGTAACAAGGCCTGCGCCGATCTTCTCCTGACCCACCAGAGAGACATCTGCGCTCTTCAGCATGGCATCGGCTGCCTCGATGGAAGCGGTCAGGCCGTTGGTCTCGATCATGCCCAGAGCGGCATCCAGCGGCACCTGCTCGCCTGCGGGCAGGCCGGACTTGCCGGTCGCGGGGCCCTTGGCGGGCATGATGCGGGCCAGATCTGCGTGAGGGCGTGCAATGACGTTGACGCAGAACAGCTCACCCACGCGGGAAGCAGCCTCTTCGCCAGCCTCGGTAGCAGCCTTGACAGCGCCCACCTCGCCGGTAACGATCACGGTGGTCAGACCGGCACCGATGGTGTCGGAACCAATGAACTCAACGTCAGCAGCCTTCAGCATTGCATCGGTAGCGTCGATGTTGCCAACCAGACCCTTCGTCTCGATAAAACCCAGAGCTTTCATAAGTTGTTCCTCCTGTCAGAACACTGAAAAAATTGTATGTGATGGTTTCGTCCTTCAAAAACTCAGATGATGCGCAGCCCGCCCTCGGCCAGCATGCAGCGGCGGCGGCGGCAGAAGCTCTTTGCGCAGGTGATGCCCTCGCCGGTGGGGCCGGCAATGGTCATGGTGCAGTGGCCCTCGCCGCCAATGCCAACACCGGCCTTGGTGGCGCTGTTCTTTACGTAGATGGTGGTCTCAATGACCCGGGCAAAGCGGGTCATGTGGTCCACATCCTTGGAGAAGATGGAAGCGGTGTGGCGGTTGCCGTGCTCGGCCACCACGGCATCTTCCACCGCCTGTTCAAAGCTCTGGCAGCGCACGATGGGCAGCACCGGCATCATCTGCTCCACCAGAACGAACGGATGGTCGGCAGGCACCTCGCAGATGGCAAGGCGGCAAGTATCCGGCACATGCACGCCGATGGTCTCCAGAATGCGGGCGGCATCCTTGCCCACCCACTTTTTGTTCACCTCGTGGCCGCCGCCCTTCTTGGGCTGCAGCACGATGTTCACCAGCTGTTCGGTCTGGGCCTTGTTCAGCAGGTAGGCACCCTGCTTCTGCAGCTCGTGCAGCAGGCCGTCGTAGGCGGTGTTCACGGCGAACACTTCCTTCTCTGCAAAGCAGAGGATGTTGTTATCGAACGAAGCGCCTTCGTAGATCTTGCGGCCTGCCAGCTCGATGTCTGCGGTCTCGTCCACGATGACGGGCGGGTTGCCTGCACCGGCACCGATGCACTTTTTGCCGCTGCGCAGCAGGGCGTTCACCATGCCCATGCCACCGGTGCCTGCCATCAGGCGGATCTTGGGGTTTGCGGCCATCTTGTCCACATTCTCCATGGTCGGCTCACGGGTCATGGTAATGAGGTTTGCAGGGCCGCCCGCCTCGATGATGGCGGTATTCAGCGCCTGCAGGCAGTCGGCAGACACCCGCTTTGCGCGGGGGTGCACGTTGAACACCACGGTGTTGCCGCCTGCGATCATGCTGATGGTGTTGTTGATGATGGTCTCGGTAGGGTTGGTGGTGGGGGTGATGGAGCAGATCACACCAAAGGGTGCGTACTCTTCCAGCATCAGGCCCGCGTCACCGCTCTTGGCTTCGGTGGTCAGGCATTCGGGGCCGGGGGTCTTGTTGATGACGGCCAGATGTTTTTCCACCTTGTCCTCATAGCGGCCCATGCCGGTCTCTTCCACGATCTTGTGGCACCACTCCTCCACATGTGCGCGGGCACAGCGGCGGATGGCTTCAATGATGCGCTGGCGATCCTCGATCTTGTAGTTGGCCGCCCAGTCGCGCTGGGCTTTCCATGCAGCCTCCACTGCGTCGTCTACGTTCTCGAACACGCCGCGGTCGCCTGCTGCACCGCCGGGTGCAGCGGTATAGGCTGCAGGGGCGGCGCTTGTCTGTGCACCGCCCATACCGGCAAGCACCTGCTTGACGATCGCTTCAATTTCCTGCGAACTGATATCCATGGTTTTCGTTCCTTTCCGTAAAGGTCATATCCGTTGGATCAAACGAAACTTTTTGTTATTGAAAGCTCTTCAGCGTCCGGCGGATGACCTCGGCCATTGCGGCATCGCGGGCATTTGCGGACTTCGGTGCGGCCGGGGCCGCTGCCATTGCAGGGACCGCCGCAGGCTGTGCGGCGGGCACCGGGGCAGGGGCAGGAGCCGCCTGCTGTTTGGGCAGGGTGGGCAGCGCCATGCCCGGCTGGATCAGCCCGGTAACGCCCGGCAGGCTCACCGGCTGGGCAGGCTGTGCGGCGGGTACTGCCATTGCCACAGGCTGTGCAGCGGGCTGAGCCATGGGCTGCACGGCAGGTGCGCCGCACTTGCTGCAGCCGGTGCAGTGACCGCCGCAGCTGCCGCATTTGGAGCAGCCTGCGCAGCCCAGCTTTGCGGTGACAGCTGCGTAGTAATCCAGTGCTTCCACCAGATGGGCCGCATCTGCCGGGGTCTTGCCCCAGGTCAGGCAGCCGTCATTTTCCAGCAGAACAGCCTTATCGGTGCGGCACAACAGGCTGACAGCCTGTGCCTGTGCGTCCACGTTCTGGGCGGGCAGCAGCTGCACCCGGCCCAGCGCCCGCACTGCGGGGCTGAACGCTGCAGGCTGCACGGTCTGGCCCTGCATCCCCATCACAGCCGCGCAGGCCGGATAGGTGTGCATCACGCACTGGGCGTTCTCGTTTTCCTGATAGATTTTCAGATGGATGGGCAGGTCTTCGGGCAGGGGCTTGGGCTTTGCGCTGAGCATCGCCTTGCCATTCATATCCACGCGCACCAGCATATCCTGCGTGAGCGCGGCCTTGTCAGCACCGGCAACGGTCACCCACACGGCCTGCGGGCCGACGCGGACGCTCATGCTGCCGTCACCGGCCACCAGCCAGCCCTTGGCTTCCAGCCGACGGGCCATTTCCATGATGGCTTTTTTTGCCTCAAAGTCTGAGAGGTAAGTGACGCCTTGAATCACCATACGTTTCTTTCCTCCTTTTTAACGGCGCAGCGGCGGGATCTTGAGCATGGCACGCACCTCGTCGGGAGTCATGGGCATCATGCCCTTGGACTTTACGATGTCCGACACCTTTGCGATCAGCGCTGCGTTGTTGTCCACATGGACACCCGGCGCGATCATGTCCGAATCCTCAAAGCCGATGCGCACGGTGGAAGCGCCCATATCCAGCGCAGTCTTGACCATTTCCCAGTCCTCGCGGTGGGCCTGCGTGTAGCCCCACAGGTAGTCGCCGTTGGGGAAGTTCTCTTCCAGCGCCTGGATCATGTGGCGCAGGGCCGGCACCGTGGCAGGCATCTCGCCGCCATGGCCGAACACCAGTGCAAACAGGATGGGTTTTACAAAGTGGAACTTGTCGTTCAGTTCCCGCACGGTGTTGATCATGCCCAGCTCAAAGACCTCGGTCTCGGGGATCTTCTTGTTGTCCATGATGGTCTTGACGCAGTACTCCACATCCTTGATGGGGTTCTGGTACACCGAGGTGCCCAGATTCACCGAGCCGACATTCAGGCTGTTGGCTTCCACCCAGGAGGGGTAGCAGGGCTGCACGCGCTCCTCAATGGTCAGGTTGGACACGCCGCCGGTGGAGATCTCCACCACGATGTCGCACATCTCGCGGATGTAGGCCACCGTTTCTTCCAGCAGGCTCAGATCCGGGGTGAGGTTGCCGTTCAGGTCGCGGCAGTGCAGATGCACCATGGACGCGCCGTTTTTGTAGCACTCATACACATCCCGGGCAATGGCCCGCGGATTGATGAGAATGTCTGTGGCCGCAACGGGGGCCACGGAGATCATGATTTTTTTTACAGTTGGATGAACACTCCTTGCATGTCGCATTGGAGAAGCTTAACAAAGGATGCTAACGTCATTTTAGTACAAACATCCCATCTTGTAAACTCACAGTCCCCAGCCCGCCTTTTACGGCAGGCAGGAGGCCTGTATGCTTACTTCTTCCAGAAGATGTAGTGATCCTGCACTGTAGCGGCGATCTCGTCCACCTGCCTGCGCTCGATCACGCTGAGCAGCTGGCGGTGCAGCTCTACGAACCGCTCGATCTCCTCTTCGCCCTTGGCCAGCACCTTGCGGGTGGTCTCCAAACGGCTGGGCAGCGTCAGCCGGGTGATATACTCGGTGATGGTGGCCAGCATGGGGTTCTGGGCCGCATTGGCGATCTGGGTGTGGAACCGGCTGTCCAGCTCCAGCACCTTGTCCACCGAAGGCTCCGGCGAGTGCATTTCGGCAGAAAGCTCGCCGAAGGTGCGGTACAGGTCCGGCAGAAAGGATGTGATATCATTGCGCTGAATGATAATATTCAGCGTACCGATATCGATGACGGAGCGCAGTTCCACAAATTCCTGCCAGCTGTTCTTCTGCAGGATGATGCTGTACAGCATCGGGTCCAGCATTTTCTGGTTGTAGTTTTCGCTCACAAAGGTGCCGTCGGCACGCTTGATGTACAGGATGCCGTAGGCCTGCAGCTTTTTCACAGCTTCCCGCACCGAGTTGCGGCCCGCGCCGAACTGCTTGCACAGTTCCATTTCGGTAGGCAGCTTGTCGCCCGGATGCAGGGTGCCGTCGATGATCTGGGAGATGATCCCATCCATGACCTGATCGACTACAGACTTTACCGCATTCTTCTGTTTTTCAGGATGTTCCATTGACATAGTTCCGCCTCCAAATCCGGTTTGGTGGATATTCGGGGTCGTTCAACGTGGAACGTTCTGGGGCAGAAAGCCTTCAAACATCACATGTTGAACTTCCACCACTATTTTACCATATCTGAAAAGCGGACGCAACGGTTACGCCATCAAATAGGTGGGCAGCAGGATCAGCTGGGGGAAGGCGACCATCAGGGCAATGCAGACGAAGGTAGCCGCAATAAACGGCACCAATGTGGGGAACACCTCACCGACTGTAACATCCATCAGATCGCAGGCAACGTAAATGCACATGCCCACCGGAGGAGTGACCAGACCAACACCGATGACCACGGTGATCAGGACACTGAGCACGATGGGGTTGATGCCCACGCCCAGAGCAATGGGATACAGGATGGGCATGAACAGGGTCAGCGTTGCAATGGACTCCATGAACATGGTGACGATGAAGAAGATCAGCAGGATCACGATAAGAATGACAGTGGGGTTGGTGGAGAAGCCCAGCATGGTCTTGGCCACCCACTTGTCAAAGCCTGCGGTGGTCAGCATGACGGTGTACAGCTTTGCAGCGCCGATAACGATGAAGATACGACCGCTGGTGCGGGACGGTCTCTGCAAAGGCAAACTTGATGTCCTCCCACTTGAGTTCGCGGTAGATGATGCCGCCGGCAAACAGACCGTAAACAACAGCGATCACGCCTGCCTCGGTGGGGCTGACGATACCCATGGTGATGGTGCCCACGATGATGATGGGCATGAGCAGGGCGGGCCAGCTCTCCCACAGGCCATGCAGCACGGGGCCGATGGTGAAGTGGCCCGGCTCCTTGGGCACGCCTTCCTTCTTGGCCATGAAATAGCTGACGATCATCTGTGCCAGACCGCACAGGACACCGGGGATGATGCCGCCGAGGAACAGCTTACCGGTGGAAATGCCGCAGATACCGGCAATGACCACCATGGGGATGGACGGGGGAATGATGATGCCGATAGTAGAGGAAATGGCGGTAACGGCAACGGTAAAGTTCTTGGAGTAGCCCTTGCGCACCATTTCCGGCATGAACATACCGGAAACGCCTGCGGTATCGGCAACAGCGGAACCGGAGATGCCCGCAAAGATCATGCTGGAAAGCACGTTCACGTGAGCCAGACCGCCGTAGATGTGGCCGACGATGGAGTAACAGAAGTCCATCAGGCGCTTGGAAATACCGCCCTTGGACATGGTGAAGCCGGCAAAGGTGTACAGAGGGATGGCCAGCAGTGCAAAGCTGTTCATGCCCTCAAACATGCGCTGGGCAATGGTGACGGTGCTGCCGCCGCCCAGGAACAGGATGCCGCCCATGGCGGACAGGCCCAGACTCATGGCGATGGGCACGCCCAGAAACAGCAGAACGAAGAATGAGATCAGCAGCCATGCGATCATTTGGATTTGCCCCCTTCCGGTTTTGCGGTCAGTTCAACGATCAGGTTGAGAACGGCGGACAGGATGCACAGCACACCGGCAATGGGGAAGATGGTGTACACCTGACCCATGGTGAACTGCGGCATGGTGGAAACGGCCTGCTTTGCGCGGGTGCACAGCTGGTAGCCGCCGTAGGTGACCATGACGTAGAACAGGATGATGAACACATCACGGATGATGACAACGATCTTTTTGCCCAGCGGAGTCTTACCAAGGATGGAATCCACCACTTCCACGCGGAGGTTGGTACCCATGGCGTTGATGCCGATGCAGACAATGAGCATGGACCAGACGTTCAGATACTGGCTGCTCTCCATGTACCACTTGAAGCCGCCGATGCCGGGGATCAGGCGCAGCACAACGTTTGCGAACAGAATTACCATCATAGCTGCGCAGAGAATGGCGGAAATGAGGGTGGTGATCTTGTCCAGAGTGGTTTGCAGTTTTTTCACAGTACAAACTCCTTTCCAAGTGCGATTCAGATAAAATGCAAAGGGACGAAGGGCACGCCCCCTCGTCCCTTTGCTTCGGTTTTATTTCAAGGTTTTCTGGTCAGTGATCTCAGCGGGCTTCTTTCCATGCCTTCAGCTGATCCAGCAGGTCGCCGTAGGTATCAGCGTTGTCGGTCAGGACTTTTTCGGTCGCAGCTGCAAACGGAGCCAGTTCCGGGCTGTTGATCTTCATGCCCTTCTCTTCCAGAGCGGAGACCAGGTCGTTGGTCTGCTGCTCGTTCAGCTCACGGTCGTAATCGGCAGATGCCTTTGCAGCGTCGGAAACGATCTGCTGCTGGTCAGCGCTCAGCTTGTTCCAGCTGCTCTCGGCAATGGTAAAGCACATGCCGGAGTAGATGTGGTTGGTGATGCTCAGGTACTCCTGAACTTCGTAGAGGTTATTGTTGTAGATAACGGGGATGGGGTTCTCCTGTGCATCGTAGGTCTTCTGCTGCAGAGCCTGATACAGCTCAGAGAAGCTCAGCGGCTGGGGGTTGGCACCCAGAGCGGTCATGGTAGCCATGATGACGGGGTTCTCGGGGGTGCGGATCAGCAGACCGTTCATGTCGGCAGGGCTGTTGATGGGGCCCTTGGAGTTGGTCACGCAGCGGAAGCCGTTGCAGTAGTGGGCCAGCACACGCATATTCTGGCTCAGCAGGCCTTCCTCAGCGGCAGCCTCGATGTCGCTGTCCATGAATGCCCATGCATCGTCGAAGGTCTCGAACTGGAACGGCAGTGCGGAAATGCCCATCTTTGCATCGTAGGTGGAAAAGTTGGAAGCGTCGGTGATGATGATATCCACCGTGCCGGAATCCAGAGCGATAGAGTTGATCAGGTCAGCATCGCCGCCCAGCTGGCCGGAGGGGTACAGCTGAACTTCCACAGCGCCGCCGGTCTTTTCGGCAACTTCTTCTGCAAACTGCTTTGCGCCCTTTGCACGGGGGTCTTCTTCGTTGGTGGAGAAGCCCAGCTTCAGGGTGACAGCCGAGCCGGAAGCGGCAGCGGAAGAACCGGTGGAAGCTGCAGTAGAGGCAGTGGAAGCAGCAGTGCTGGTGCCGGAGCCGCCGCAGGCAGCCAGACCCAGAGCAGCAGCGGAAATGCCAGCCACCTTCAGGAAGTCACGACGGGAAATCATCTTTTTCATAAGAATTCTCCTTCAAAAAAAATTATCTTCTCCTGAGCCGGTCTCGTGCTCCGGCTCTTGTTCCTTTTTTAAATGGTGCCTTTCTTTTCCAGCGCCTTTTTCAGCTCGGCTGCACCAAAGCGGGGGCTGCTGAGGACCACCTTGCCAAACTTATCGGCGATATACTGTTCGCAGTAGGCCATGCTGCCCTGTGCAAACACGATCACATCCACCTTGTCGGCAATGGTACCGGCCATCTCGGTCATGCGGGCCTTGAACTGGTCCTGATCCAGACCGAATGCACCGTCCACCAGACAGTCCACCAGTTCCACGTGCCTGTTGCACTCGCGGGCCATGCGCAGGATGGTGCCCTTGGTGGGTTCCAGCGTGGTGGGCAGGGTAGCCATCACGCCGATGCGCTGGCCCTTGCGGACAGCCTCACGGCACATTTCCTCGTCCACGCGGACGATGGGCACACCAATGTACTTTGCCACGTCCTGTGCGCTGTCGGCAACTTCGCCCACGCTGCTGCACAGGTTCAGCATGGCATCCACGCCTTCCTCAGCGGCTTTCATGTACATGCCGATCAGGCGTGCTGCCGGTGCAGTGGTCACATAGCCTGCCGCGCGGACATCTGCCAGAATGCTGGGGTCCTGCAGGCTGTACAGCTCCACATCATCGCCCAGCTGCTTTTTGACCTCCTGCTCCACCAGTTCGATCAGTTCCGGGGTGGTGCTGGTATAGATCAGACCTACCTTCATAACGGAAAAGCCTCCTTTTGTTTTTCGCGTTCTCGTGCCGGACAAGCCCGCAGCAAAGGCTCTTTGCTACATCCTACCTTTAGTTCAATCTCAACGGCTTGTCCGTCTTTACATCCTACCATTAGATTACTCTTCGGTCCGCAAAAAGTAAATTGGCGAATAGCCGATATTTCGGGCCGGTTTTGGTCGTTCTGCACAAATGTGGGATGCAAGCGGTGAAAAGCTCACTTCTTTCTGGACATCATCCCATCTTGCGGCGTATAATACCCTTAAAGAAAAAGACAGGGAAGGAGCCACCGGAACATGAATCCGTTTCAAAGTGATAACATCTGGAAAAAGAAGGCCCGGCAGGGCAAGGCGCAGCAGCATCCGCTCACGCCGCAGCAGGAGTGGCAAAAAGCAGGTGAATGGTGCCGGAGAAGCGCAGAAAGGGAAATGGAAAAACCGTAAAAATTGTTGGAGCAAGACAAAATAACTTAAAAAATATCGATGTAAAAATTCCCCTGGGAAAGCTGGTATGTGTCACCGGAGTTTCAGGCTCCGGAAAATCCTCGCTGGCGTTTGATACGATTTATGCCGAGGGGCAGCGGCGGTATGTGGAATCTCTTTCCTCCTATGCCCGCCAGTTTCTAGGCCAGATGGAAAAGCCGGATGTGGACTACATCGAAGGCTTGTCTCCGGCTATTTCCATTGATCAGAAACCACCTCGAAAACCCGAGATCCACAGTCGGCACCGTAACGGAGATCTATGATTATCTCAGGCTTTTGTATGCCAGAATCGGGATCCCTCATTGCCCGGTGTGCGGAAAGGAGATTAAGCAGCAAACCATAGACCAGATTGTAGATCAGGTAATGGCCCTGCCGGAAGGCTCTAAAATTATGGTGCTGGCGCCGGTCATTCGAGGACGAAAGGGCGAACACGTAAAAGAGTTCGAGGCTGCCCGAAAAAGCGGCTATGTACGGGTTCGCGTGGATGGCCTGATCTATGATCTGTCTGAGACGATCAAATTGGAAAAAAAGTAAAAAGCATACCATCGAAATTGTCGTGGACCGTTTGGTGATTAAGCCTGAGATTCGTTCCCGACTGTCTGATTCCATTGAAACAGCCTCCAGCCTGACCGGCGGATTGACCATTATTAATGTAGTGGATGGAAAGGATATCACCTTTTCACAAAATTACGCATGCCCTGAGCATGGAATCAGCATCGACGAGCTGACGCCCCGGATGTTTTCCTTTAATAACCCCTTCGGCGCCTGCAAAAAGTGCACCGGCTTGGGCGTGTTTATGAAGGTGGATCCGGATTTAGTGATTCCTAATAAGGAGCTTTCCGTCCGGCAGGGAGGAATTAAGGCGAGCGGATGGGCTATGGAAGGCAGCACCATCGCTTCCATGTATTTTGAGGCGCTGGCGAAGCAATACCGCATTTTCTCTGGATACTCCGATCAAAGATCTGCCGGCTGAAATTGTTCATTTGCTGCTGTATGGAACGCCGGCGGAGGATAAAATCAAAATCGTCCGGAAAAATGAGTACGGCAGCGGCACCTATTACACAAAATTTGAAGGAATTATCAATAATTTGGAGCGACGATTCCGAGAAACCTCCAGCAATTGGATTAAGGAAGAAATCGAGGGCTTTATGAGCGAAATTCCTTGTGATGAATGTCATGGGAAGCGCTTGAACCCGGAGAGCCTGTCCGTCACGGTGGGCGGGATCAATATCAGCGATTTCTGTGAAAAGTCTGTTTCTGACGCGCTGGAGTTTGTCAAAAATCTGCAGCTGACAGACAGGGAGCGGATGAGATCTGCTTTCTGGATATTACGGCTACCCATGAGGGAAGAAAGACCATGACAGACGTAGTACGAAAGACAGCGCAGCATGTGTTTGTTCCTCTTACTGTAGGGGGCGGGATCCGCACAGTGGAGGATTTCCGGGAAATCCTCCGGGCAGGAGCAGACAAGGTTTCTGTAAAGTTCCGCGGCAGTAAAGGATCCCCAGCTGATCGCCGACGCGGCAAAGA
>ENA-OQBL01000377-OQBL01000377.1-human-gut-metagenome-genome-assembly--contig:-NODE-377-length-24683-cov-2.940015_pt1 | contig 24683 bp, 35 predicted proteins | sample MGYA00242747_ERZ504553 | MGnify/ENA primary metagenome ERZ504553 (study PRJEB26092, sample SAMD00036240) | human gut metagenome | host: Homo sapiens | study: EMG produced TPA metagenomics assembly of...
AAAGTGTTATCAACGATTTTAGGCAATTTTATTTTGAAATAAGGGCCTAATCGGGAAATGGCTCCTGGAGAAGCCCCAGGTCCTGGTCTTGGATGAACCGACCAACTATCTGAACGACTTCCCGGGAGCCTTTATCGTCGTCAGCCACGACTATGACTTTTTAGGCCGGATCACCAACTGCATCATCGATATCGACTTCGGGACCATCACCCGCTACACTGGGACCTTGAAGCAGGCCATGCGGCAAAAGGAAGCCAACCGGCAGACTTACATGAAGGCCTATGCCAACCAGCAGCGGCAGATTGCCAAGACTGAAGCCTATATTAGAAAAAATAAGGCCGGTACCCGGGCTTGGTTCCCTTGGTGCCAGGGGGCGCCGGCCTATATGGCGGTCAGGAGCCTGCTGGACGGCAATCTGCCGCAAGCCCAGCAGGAAGTTCAGCGGGTGGCGATCGTGACAGCCTCCATTGCCTTAGGGGTCTTGCTGTCGACCATGTTCCAGGAAGCGATGGTCAAGCACTTGCGGCGGATTCATGTCCGGGAAAAGAAAGAATAGGTCCGCAAGCATTCAGGCTTGTATGCTGGCAAAAAAAGTGTTAAACTCAGAGTGTCAACAAATGAAACGCTTACATTTTTTTGCAAAGAGGTGTTTTGTCATGTTAGAATTGAAGGACTATGGACCTGCTCCATGTGCTTTGGATTTACGGCAGGCTGCCTTAGAAAATGAAAAGTATCGTGAAACTTTGTGGACCGGGGACCACTTCCAGGTAACCCTGATGTGCATCCCGGCTGGCGGCGGCGACATTGGCTTGGAGATTCACCACGACAATGACCAGTTCATCTACCTGGTGAGCGGGACAGGCCGCGTGCAGCTGGGCAAGGAGAAGGACAAGCTGACCGTGGACAAGATAGTTCACGCTGGGGAAGCTGTCTTTATCCCGGGCAACACTTGGCACAATGTGACCAACGCTGGCGACGAGCCGATGAAGTGCTTCAGCCTTTACGCGCCAGTAAAGCACGCACACGGCACAACTGAGTCGACCAAGGAAGACGCGATTGCCCAAGAAGGGCCACTGGAAGGATCGAACGAATAATTTACTTAAGCACGTGAACAACTCACGTGCTTTTTTTGTGCTTATTCAAGGCCATTAAGTTAAGGGATTGCCTTGCCGCGTTTGCTTGCGCAGCTCGATTCCCGAAAAGTGCCCAACTGCCGAAATTTTCCTACATTCGATTGCCCAAAACAAAAAAACGCTCATCTAAATTAGATGAGCGCCCAAATTCAATGATGACATTGGAGCTTATTTCACGCTATAGCTGCTTTCTTCTTGGACGATTGAGTCAGAGACGGTAACTTTCCAGCCCATGCCATTCCGGCGGACCGTGACTTCTTTGTAATAAGGCAGGTTAGCATCGCCTTTGTCCACCTTCTTGCCAGATTTGGCGAAGAGAGCCTGGTTCTTTTTGACTGTCCGCTTGGTTGAGAAGCTGCTGACATAGGTCGTCCCCATGCCGAAATGGCTGTCGGCCTTGACCTGGTTGAGGTAGTACAGGTCGCTGTAGCCGTGCTTAGGCAGGGTCTTATTCAGAACTTCCGTTACCACGCCTTCTTGGGTCGACTTGTAGATCTCGTTTACCGTAAACAATATGGAAAAAAGGACAAAGAGCCACACTGGCGAGGTCAGAATCAGCGTGATGATCTTGTGCTCATGATAGAGCTGCTTGATTGTTTTCATTTTTCTCCCTCCATTATTTACTGAATATTTTACAACGACTTAAAAAAAAGCTTTTATTTGGCCGGAAACGAAGTAGGATAGCAGCAGGTGAGGGATGCCAGATGATGGCTCATACCAGTCACAAGATGGTACGATTTTTGTTTAGTCTTAATTTGCCAGGTGATTATCTAAATTGAAATTGCCTTGGAATTCATCCGTGGTGCTTTCTTGATCCATACCGTATTCGGCATCGTCGCCCCAGTAAATGTATTGTGCGTTTTTACCTTTGGTGCCAGCAATTCTGAAGTAAAGGCCAGCTTCATCACCTTCACCAGTGGTCTTGGTGGCATCTACCTTAACTTTTTGACCAATCTTGAGCAACTTGCTGGTTGACTTAAGCTTATTATTCAAAACATGGATTTTGTTTAAAATAGTGGCGGTAGTAGTACCAGAAGCTTGGTAAAGGGTGTTGCCGTTGACAAAGCCAACATTTGAAGCATAGATATAAGCGCCATTACCTAAGGCGTAGAATGGCTTGCCCTTGATAGTGGTTGTATTCAAACTTCTCTTCTTAGATCCGCTAAGATTTGCAAAGTAGAAAAATACGTCATTCTTAGTTGTGGCGTGGGTTTTAGCTGGTGTTTTAACTAGCATATATTTAGGAATAAGCGACATACCATTGTAAGTAGTGCGGTGACCATTTTTATCATAAATGCGAGAGTTGGAACTCAAGATTAAAACATTTTGTCCATCCATTGAGCTAACATTCAAAGATTTGATGTAGCGTTTTTTACCGATGTTAACGTAAGAAGCGGTAGTGTAGTGGTAGTTCTTAGAAGTTTTTGCATCTACTTTTTACCTTGGATCAGGATAGGCTTGCCATAATATTTAAAACTTGAGCCTGATTTAACCGTTGAAGCAACAGTCATCTTCTTGCCATTGACTTTTTGGGTAGTGGTAGTGGCATTGCCTTTGCTGTTGAAGACTTGAACTGTGCCGTTAAAAGATTTCTTGAGAGTAACTTTACCTTTTGTAATTGCGTAGCTGCTTGAACTGTGTGAACAGGTTGATTGATAATAGCAGCTGCTGGCGCAACACTGATTAATAAAGCTGCTGTGATAGTTGCTAATTTTTTAGTGTTCATATTTAATCTCCTTTGTAATAATCCCATAAGTTGATTTTAGCACTTATGAGACTATAAAAATAACCTCGAAACTCAAACATTTTCGAGGTTATTTGATTTTATTCACTTAAGTACTTTGGATCAATAAATTTATTGATCACGTCGTTAACCTTCTTTGAATTATCATACTTGCGGATAATTTTCAAGAAGTCTTGCGTGGTTGCTTGCTTCAAGTAGTAAGTTTGGTAGTAATCGTGTAAAGCATCAAAGAACTTGGTTTCGCCCATGGCAACCTTTAAAACAGCAGGAAAGTCCATCCCAAGTTCGTAAGCCATGTCTTCAGTGTCAACGCCCTTTGGTGGATTATTAACAGGGTAGTTGATGTAGCTGGCCTTTTGATTCTTATTAATGAATGCGTTGGCATTTTCTCTCAAGATCTTATTAGCACGCTTTACATTCTTGCGACTGTAGAACTTACTGTGCATAAGTTTAGCGCAGTAAGCTTTACTCTTAGTGTAGGTCAAATCATAAACACCATTTTCAAGAAAGTTGGTAAGACCTTCGTCAAGCCAAGGTTCCATGTATTCGTCGCTACCAACAGTGCCGTAGAACCATTGGTGACCAACTTCGTGAGAAACGTCTTCAGTTAATTCATCGTATCTGAAGATTGGGTGCTTCTTTTGTAAAAAGCCACTAGCGTCGATCATAATCAAACCAGGATATTCCATACCGCCGGTGTCTTTGCCAAGTAAACCTTCAGTAATATCAATTTCTTTGTAAGGATATTTACCGATCTTCTTGGTAAAATGTGGAAACTGTCTTGGGCAGTCATCAAAGCAAGCTTGTTGTATTGCTTGCTGTTTTTGCTTGCAAGGTAGTAGTCGTTGATTCTTATCGCCGTTTGCATAAGCGTGGTCAACCTTGAACCTGTTGGAAGCAGCGATTGCGACCTCACGCATGTTGTTGGCGGTAATTGTAGTTTTGCCATTCTTGGTTGTGCTTTGACCAGAAGCGGCAACTTTGTAGCTCTTTGGTGCGAAGAAGCTAACGTGGAAGTTGCTGATAGCACTGTTGCGGTTTTCACCAGCATCGTAGTATGGGTGATAATTCCACTTACCGTTGCGATAATCGCTTAAGTATGGGAAACAGAATGACAGGTTATAAACCTTACCGCCGTTGATATTTTGGTAGCCAAAACGATCTTGTCTCTTAGGCACGCCGGTAACTACGTTAACCGTTAAATCAGTGGATTCACCGGCGTTCAAATTCTTGTTAACGAATAAATTGCTCTTGTCTTTGCCAGTAGTGTAGGAAAGCTTTTGACCATCTGATGAAATGCTTTTAACTGAAGTTGTCGCATTTCTTGTAGCCTTAAAATGCTTGTGGTCGTATTTCAACACGCCGCTAGCAATATTTCTAACCAATAAATTTTTAACAGGTTCATTGCCGTTATTAACAACGTGCATGGTAACTTTTTCTGTTAATTGATTCTTGCGAGTGTTCAACTTCACGGTCATGTTGTAATTTGTTGCCTTGATCGTAGGATCAGCCGCAGCTTGAACTTTTGAGTTGAAGTTAAATAATGCCGCAATGGTTGCTGCACTCGACAATAAAAAGTGTTATTCTTCTTTTCATAATTTTTCCTCCAAGAAAAATTTACTCTAATTATTGGAAATTATCGGCATAAAGTCAATCTATTTTTTTATGATGATAGGATATAATTTATGTATAAGTGAAAATGAATAGATATAAAGAAAGAAGATAAATAAGAATGGTTAAAGTATTACACTCATTTGGTTTATCGCTTGAATGGGATGCACCATGTTGTAGCGCAAGTTGGTGTAGTAAATGGTGATCATGTTTTTGCCTTGCAACTTCTTCACAGTGCACATGATGTATTGGTTTATAGAAAACATGAAGGTTTAACTAAGAACATCGATTATACTGATCCACACTTAGTAATGATGGGCTTTGGCCACACGCAAACCTGGGTACCAGCTAATGACAAGGATGAATATTTCGTAGGTGCTAAACCAAATTCAGGCAACTGGACTACTCAAATTGCACGAGTAAAGTACCCAAGACTTTTACCAGAAAGATATACTTCAAATACACAACTTCCACGTTTGTCACACTTGAATCACGTAACCGACGTTCCTTATGATGGTCATGATCACTTGCACAGAGTAGAAGCTTCAGTTTCACCAAATGGCAAGTACTTCATGATTGCTTCAATTTGGGATGATGGCTCAGGTCACTTTGGTTTATTTGATTTAAACGAGGTAAACCAAAGGTTAGACGAAAATGGTACTAAGAATACACCAATTACTGACTTGCACTGCTTGAACGCTTTCCACATTGATAACTTTGATAATCCAAGCGTTGCTCCAAATGAAGAAACACCACAAATGATCGACTCAGTTCAAGGCTATGCTATTGACGATGACAAGAATATCTATATTTCTAACCAATTGTCACCAAAGATTAACCATGAAACTGGTGAAGTAACTACTTGGTCACGTAAGATTGTTAAGTTCCCATGGGGTGAAACAAACAGTGATAACTGGCAAGTAGCTATGGTTGATGGTATTGATTTACCAGATCGTTACAGTGAAATGGAAAGTATTCATGTTAATGCCGCAAATGATATTTACTTAACTGTGGCTTACCACCAAAAGTACATTAAGGGTGGAGAATATAAGTTAAGAACTTTGGAAAACCAAATTTTCCATATTACTGATTTGTAGAATAATAAAAAATTTAACCAAGTAAAAAAGTGCTGATGTGTCTTTGCTTATGAAGACTATCAGCACTTTTTATTTCATATTAATCAGTAATTCTTTCTTTACCAACAGCACGTTGTTCGGAAGGATTATAACCTAACTCTTCAATTTCTGTTAGTTTTCATTGTTGTTTCCTTCATTTTCACTTTCTATAAATATAAGTATACTCTGAAAACCAAACCTATTTTTAGCTATTAAGATCGATTAATTCAAAGCGACAAAAATATATGCAATTTATATGCAAACGATATATAATAGTATCAAATTTAGAAAGGAGTAAAAATTATGGCAGAAAAAACAACAGGACTTTATGTCAGAATGAATCCAGAAAAGAAGGAAAAGGCAGAAGCTATTCTGAAAAAGCTGGGGTTAAATTCAGCTACGGCAATTAACATGTTCTATGATCAGATTATTCTTCATAATGGTATTCCTTTCAGAGTAGAGATTCCAAATGCATGGGATAATTTGGATCAAATGAATAAGTATGAATATGCCAAACTGCTTGACGAGCGCCTGAACACATTGACCGGAAGGGAAGATTTACTTGGAGATATCGCCAAGAGGCTTGATGCGGGAAAAGAATGAAAAGAAAGACAACTAAGTTTTGAGGTAAAAATTATGATAGCAAGAATTATTATTGGCATTATTGTTGATTTTAGTTATTGTGTATGTTTGTTGTGGTTTTAGAATCGTTCCACAAAATAATGAAGGTTTGGTTGAAACCTTGGGTAAGTATTCTAAGACAGTAAAAGCTGGATTTATCTTTGTCTGGCCACTTTTCCAAAGAATTCGCAAAGTTCCATTAGCACTTCAACCACTTGAAATTTCTAAGTACTCAATTATTACCAAAGATAATGCTGAAATTTCTACTAGTTTAACTTTGAACTACTTGGTCACTGATTCATACCGTTACTTCTACAACAACACCGACTCAGTTGAATCAATGGTGCAATTAATCCGTGGTCACTTGCGTGACATTATTGGTCGTATGGATTTGAACGCAGCCCTTGGCTCAACTAAGGAAATTAACGATCAACTTTTCACTGCAACTGGTGACCTGACTGATATCTACGGTATCAAGGTCGTTCGTGTCAACGTTGATGAACTTTTACCAAGTGCTGAAATTCAACGTGCCATGGACAAACAACTTACTGCCGACCGTGAAAAGACTGCCGCAATTGCTAAGGCCGAAGGTGAAGCTCGTACCATTGAAATGACCACTAAGGCTAAGAACGATGCTTTGGTTGCTACTGCTAAGGCCAACGCTGAGGCAGTTAAGACGCAAGCTGATGCCGACGCTTACCGTGTACAAAAGATGCAAGAAGCTTTGTCAAAGGCTGGCGAAGGTTACTTTAGAAACCAAAGTTTGGACAGCTTTAACCAATTGGCTCAAGGCCCTAACAACTTGATCGTGGTTGGCAAGGATGAAATGACCGACTTGGGTAAGGTTCCTGCTTTGAAAAAGGTGTGGGATGCCAGCGACGATAAGAAATATGAATAAATAAAAATTAGCTCAATTCTCAAATGAGGATTGAGCTTTTTTCTAAGTAAAGTCAAGTACCATAAGGTATTTGACTTTTATTTTTGAATAAATAAAATATAGTTCGTAAAATATAGCTTTGCAAATCCTTATATAGTGATGTATTGTATTAATATAAAAATAAATAAGAACGATATTATAAGTATTAAGTAATATTGTACGGTATATGAAAGGAACAATTATGCCAACTGACATTGAAAATTGCTGATGCAGCCAAAATGCAACCGATCACTGAAATTGCCCAAAAGTTAGGCTTGTCCAGTGATGATATTGAACAATATGGTCACTATAAAGCTAAGATCAACTTGCCTGTTAAGGAAATTGAAGGCAAGAAACACAAATTGATTTTGGTGACAGGTATTAACCCAACTTCTGCTGGTGAAGGAAAATCCACTGTTTTAGTTGGCTTGGGGGATGCGCTTAACCAATTAGGCCATCAAACTACCATTGCCATGCGTGAACCATCAATGGGACCAGTCTTTGGGATCAAAGGCGGTGCAACAGGTGGTGGCTATAGCCAAGTTGTCCCAATGGAAGACATTAATTTACACTTCACTGGTGACATGCATGCCTTAACTTCTGCTAACAACACTTTGGCGGCTCTAATCGATAACTACATTATGCGCGACAATGCTTTAGGACTTGATCCACGCAGAATCATTTGGAAGAGAGTCGAAGACGTTAACGATCGTGCTTTAAGAAACGTGGTTACTGGACTCGGTGGCATCATGCAAGGTGTTCCTCGAGAAACCGGCTTTGATATTACCGCTGCTTCAGAAATGATGGCCATTCTTTGCTTATCTGAGAGCTTGCACGATTTAAAGAAGAGAATTGGTCGCATCGTTGTTGGTTATACCTATGACAAGAAGCCTGTTACCGTTGATCAATTGGGCTTCACTGGTGCAATTACACTTTTATTGAAAGATGCTATTAAGCCTAACTTAGTTCAAACTTTGGATCACACTCCTGCTATTGTTCACGGCGGACCATTTGCCAACATTGCTCATGGCTGTAACTCAGTTTTAGCTACTCAAATTGCGCTAAAGACTTCTGATTATACCGTTACTGAATGTGGCTTCGGTGCAGATCTTGGTGCCGAAAAATTCTTGGATATCAAGCGACCAGTCTTAGGCAAAACACCGGATGCTGTCGTGATTGTTGCTACAGCTCGTGCGCTTAAGCTTAATGGCGGAGTAGACAAGAACGATTTAACCGAAGAAAATATTCCTGCCTTGGAAAAGGGAATGGCTAACTTACGCAGACACGTTCAAAAACATGCAAAATTATGGTTTGCCAATCGTTGTTGCGATTAACCATTTCACTAGCGACACTGAAGCCGAAATCAAGACTATTCAAGATGCCGTTGCCGAAATGGGCGTAAAAGCTATTGAAGTTGACGCTTGGGCCAAAGGTGGAGAAGGTACGCAAGATTTAGCCAAAGAAGTTGTCGAACTTGCAGATCAACCTGCTGACTTCCATGAATTGTATAAGAGTACTGACTCGATTGAAGATAAATTAACTGCAGTTGCTACCAAGATTTATGGTGCTAAGCGTGTAGTTTTATCTAACAAGGCCAAAAAGCAAATTAAAACTTTTGATAAACAAGGCTGGAACACTTTGCCTGTATGTATTGCTAAAACACAATATTCATTTACTGATGATCAAACCAAGTTAGGTGCCCCAACCGATTTTGACTTCCATATTCGTGATCTTGTTCCTAAGCTTGGTGCAGGATTCATCGTTGCTTTGTCAGGTACCATGATGACCATGCCAGGTTTGGCTAAGCACCCAGCTGCAGAAAACATGGATATTGATGATAATGGTCAAATTACAGGACTATTCTAAAGGAGAAAAAATGGCTGAAGTAAGCGTAATTATGGGTAGTAAGTCAGATTGGTCAACGATGAAGCATGCTTGCGAAATCTTAGATCAATTTGGTGTTAGTTATGATAAGCACGTTATTTCTGCACACAGAATGCCAAAAGAAATGTATGATTTTGCCCAAAATGCTGAGAAAAATGGCACTAAAGTAATTATTGCGGGTGCCGGTATGGCAGCTCATTTGCCTGGCATGACTGCCGCAAATACCGTGATTCCAGTGATTGGTGTTCCCGGTCAAACTAAGGCATTAGGTGGCATGGATTCTCTTTTATCGATTGTTCAAATGCCAACCGGTATCCCTGTAGCTACCACTGCCATTGGTAATGCTGGTGCAAGCAACGCGGCACTTCTTGCACTAGAAATTTTGGGAAATTAGTGACGAAAAAATAAGACAGCAATTGAAAGACTATCGCCAAAAGATGCATGATGAAGCAAAAGAAAGCAGTGCGGAACTTGATTGATCCAGATTTATTGAACAAGGAAAGACTATTGGCATCATTGGAGGCGGACAACTAGGTCAAATGATGGCTTTGTCAGCCAAGTATGGTGGAATGAAAGTCATCACCTTGGATCCAACGCCAGACTGTCCTTGTGGTCAGGTGGCTGACAAGCAGATTGTGGCTGAATATTCAGACGTTAAGGCAATTGAAGAGCTGGCTAAAGAGAGCGACGTATTAACGTATGAATTTGAAAATGTCGACCTTCAAGCTTTAAAGGATGTTGCTGATAAAGTGAAAATTCCTCAGGGGACTAATCTGCTTTATATCACTAAACACCGACTGCGTGAAAAGAACTTCCTGCGTAGTGCCAGTTGTATGACTGCGCCATATTTGCCCGTTAAAAATATGGCGGATCTAAAAGAGGCAATTAAAAAGATCGGCTATAACTGTGTCCTTAAAACCTGTGAAGGTGGCTACGATGGCCACGGCCAAGAAGTTTTAAAGAGCGATGCCGATCTGAAAAATAATGCGCATATCAAAGAAATTTTAGCTACGGGAGACTGCATTCTTGAAGGCTGGGTGCCATTCAAAGTTGAAGCTTCTGTCATGGTCGCAAGAAATGCAAAAGGCGAAGTGACAGTTTTCCCAGTTAGTGAAAACTACAATGCCGATGAAATTTTGCATATTAGTATTGTGCCAGCACGTGTTTCAAAAGAAATTTATGCTAAAGCACAGGCTATTGCTAAGCAAATTGCAGAAGCAATTCATTTGCGCGGTATTTTGGGTGTGGAGCTATTTATTCTGGATAACGGTGATATTTATGTCAATGAACTAGCACCACGTCCGCATAATTCAGGTCACTATTCGATTGAAGCCTGCAATTTTGACCAGTTTGATATCCATGATCGTGCTATTTGCAATTGGCCGTTGCCTAAGATTAAGCTGTTGTCCAAAGTGGTAATGGTGAATGTTTTGGGTCAACATGTAGCCGGCGTAAGAAAAGTTATTCCTGAAAAGAGCAACTGGCATTTTCACTACTATGGCAAGGCCGAAATCCGTCATAATCGTAAAATGGGTCACGTTACAATTCTTACTGACGATATTGAAAAAACGTTGCAAGAAATTAATGACACCCATATTTGGAAAACAAAAGTAAATTAATCTTGTTTAAGCAGAGCTATTAAAGCTCTGCTTTTTATTTATCATTTTCACTAAAATCACGAACAATACTTCATGATAGTATTTTTAGTGCTTTATAATATATTGACATTATAAGCGATAGTTGATAATATTGTTAACATAAAAGTGAACAAATCAGTATTCACTCTTCAATAATATTCGTGTTTTTACCAAGGAGAAAAATAAAATGGCAAAGTTGTTGTATACCGGTAAAGTTAAGGAAATGTGGTCTACAGATGACCCAGAAGTTTTACGTGTGGTTTATACAGACCAGGCAACTGCCGGTAACGGCGAAAAGAAGGATGACTTTAAGAACAAAGCCTATTTAAACAACGAAATTTCAACTTTGATTTTTGAATACTTGTCCAAAAACGGAGTTCCAACTCATTTCATCAAGAAAATCTCAGACACTGAAGAATTAGTTAAAAGTGCGACATGTTCCCACTTGAAGTTGTTACTAGAAATATTGCAGCTGGCCATTTCTCAAGTCGTTATGGCTTGGGCGAAGGTGAAAAATTCGATACGCCAGTCGAAGAACTTTTTTATAAGAGTGATGAACTCGACGACCCAATAATGAACGAATCTGATGCGATTGCATTACATATTGCGACCGCTGAAGAGCAAAAGAAGATCTGGGAATTGTCTCGTCAAGTTAACAAGCTTTTGATTCCGCTTTTTGATAAGGCTGGAATGGAATTAGTCGATTTCAAACTTGAATTTGGTAAAGATGCAGATGGAAATATCATCCTTGCAGATGAATTTTCACCAGATAACTGCCGTCTTTGGGATAAAAAGACCAAGAAGCATATGGATAAAGATGTCTACCGTAGAGACATCGGCGATTTAACCACTGTTTATGAACAAGACTTAGCCCGCATTCAAGAAGCACTTAAGGAGATCTAAATGACTACTGTCCGTATTTACGTAACCTACAAACCTTCAGTTTTTGATCCACAAGGAGCTGCAATCACCGATTCAGTTAATTCCCTTGGTCATGACGAAGTCGAAAAAAATCGTTGTTGGTAAGTTCTTCGATGTAACTGTTGATGAAGATGACTTAGATAAAGTTAAGGCTGATGTGAAGGATATCGCTGAAGCGTTATTGGTTAACTTCAACATGGAAACTTACAAGATCAAAGTTTTGGAGGAAAACGCATGAAAATTGCAGTAATCGTTTTTCCAGGTTCTAACTGCGATATCGACATGTACGAAGCTTTTCGCACTGTTTGCAAAGCAGATGTCGAATACGTTTCTTACAAAGAAAAAAAGCCTAGATGGCTTTGACGCAGTTGTTTTACCAGGTGGCTTTTCTTACGGCGACTACTTAAGAACTGGTGCAATCGCTCGTTTTTCAAATATCATCCCAGCAGTTAAAAAGATGGCAGATGAAGGAAAGTTAGTATTAGGTGTCTGCAATGGTTTCCAAAATTTTAACAGAAATGGGACTTCTACCTGGAGCACTTAAGCAAAAACGATAGTCTTCAATTCGTGTGCAAAAACCGTAACGCTAGAAGTTGGAAAAATACACATACGCCATTTACCACCGAATATAAAGACAAGGAACTTATCCGTATTCCAATTGCTCACGGTGAAGGCAGCTATTACGCAGACGAAGATGTGCTTGAAGAATTAGAAAATAATCATCAAGTTGTCTTTAGATATCATGGTGAAAATCCTAACGGTAGTCTTCATGATATTGCTGGTATCTGTAACAAAGAAGGCAATGTCTTGGGCATGATGCCTCACCCTGAAAGAGCCGTTGAAGAAATTCTCGGCGGAACAGATGGATTGCCTTATTTAAGTCACTTTTGAAAGCAGGAGTTCAAGCATGAAACAAGCGATGACACCAGAAGAAATCAAAGAAAAGAAACCTTACCTTGATTGGAGTTTATCAGAACGTGAATATGACTATATTTGCGATCATTTGCTTCATCGCTTGCCCAACTACACAGAAATCGGCTTGTTCTCCGCAATGTGGAGTGAACACTGTTCTTACAAAAAAGTCTAAGCCAGTTTTGAAGCTTTTCCCAACCAAGGGCAAGCGCGTTGTTCAAGGTCCAGGTGAAGGTGCTGGTGTAGTTGATATTGATGATGGTCAAGCAGTTGTATTTAAGGCTGAAAGTCACAACCACCCAACTACAGTTGAACCTTACCAAGGGGCAGCCACTGGTGTTGGCGGTATTTTAAGAGACGTTTTCAGTATGGGCGCTCGCCCCGTTGCAATCCTTGATTCTTTGCACTTTGGTGAATTAAAAGATAATCCAACAATGCGTTACAAGATGGAAGAGACCATCAAGGGCGTCGGCGACTATGGCAACTGCATGGGAATTCCTAATTTAGGCGGAGAAACAACTTTTGATCCTTGCTATAATGGCAACATTTTATTAAACGCCATGAATGTGGGAATCATGGATATTAAAGATATGGAGCATGGGGATGCTACAGGCGTTGGCAATGCGGTAATGTACGTCGGTGCTAAAACCGGGCGTGATGGTATTCACGGTGCTACTTTTGCTTCAGCTGACTTCTCTGAAGAACATGCGACCCAACGTTCAGCCGTTCAAGTCGGTGATCCATTTATGGAAAAGCTTTTGATGGAAGCTTGCTTGGAATTGATTTTGCATCACCGTGAATGGCTTGTTGGTATCCAAGACATGGGTGCAGCCGGAATTGTTTCTTCAAGTGCTGAAATGGCTACTGAAGGCAAATCCGGGATGGATCTTAACCTTAACTTGGTACCTCAACGTGAACCTAACATGTCTGCTTACGAGATTATGCTTAGTGAATCGCAAGAAAGAATGCTCCTTTGTGTAAAGAAGGGCCATGAAGAGGACGTTAAAAAGATCTTCGATGAATTTAATCTTGACGCTGTAACTATTGGTCGCATTACTGATGATGGTAGATACGTGCTTCATCACGATGATCAAGTGGTATGTGATATTCCAGTGGTAACTTTAACTGAAAAAGTCCTTGAAGAAAAAAGCGCAGAAAAGAAACCACAAAGAATCATTGATGCTGAGCAAAGTGAAAATTGGCAACCAAATATTGAAAGTGCCGGTCAAACTTTAAAAGATCTTTTGAACCAGCCAACCATTGCTAACGATCAATTTGTAACGCAACAATATGATTCACAGGTTCGAACGGACACGATTGTAGGTCCTGGTTCAGATAGCGGTGTCTTGCGAGTGCGCCATACTAAGAAGGCAATTGCGATGACTACTGATACTAATGGACGCTTTGTCTATCTTGATCCAAAAGTTGGTGGTCAAAGAACTGTCCTTGAAAGTGCAACAAATATCGTGGCTAGTGGTGCCCAACCTTTAGCAATTACTGACTGTCTTAACTATGGTGACCCTAATGATCCAGAAATTTTCTGGGAATTGCATCAATCTTGTCAAGGGATTGCCGATGCATGTGAAATCTTAGAAACACCGGTTGTTTCAGGAAATGTCTCTCTTTATAACGAAAATAATGGCAAGGCAATTTATCCATCACCAATGATTGGAATGGTTGGTTTAATCAAGGATTATGATCACGTCATTCCAATGCACATGCAAAAAGCAGGCGACAAGATTTATCTAGTGGGTAAGACAGATGATGATTTTGCCGGCTCAGAATTGCAAAAGATGATCACTGGTGAAATTAGCGGATTGCCACATGCGCCAAACTTGCCAGAGATAAAGCAATATCTTTACAAATTGCAAGCATTAATGGCTAACGGCTTAGTCAAAAGTGCCCACGATCTAAGCGAAGGCGGCTTAGGCGTTTCCTTAGCTGAAACACTTTTTGATACAGACTTTGGTGCAAAGGTAAAGCTTGATTTTGATAAAAATCTGCTTTTCAGTGAGACTCCAGGTCGCTTGATCGTTTCAGTTGATCCTGCAAATGCGGCAAAATTTGAACAAGAAATGGGCGATTCCGTTAGTGAAATTGGTCAAGTTACTGCTGATCAGCAATTGAACATTTCGCTGGCCAACGATCAAGTAAATGAAGATGTAGCTGAATTGCAAAAGATTTGGAAGGAGTGCATCCCTTGTTTAATGAAATCAAAAGCCTAAATGAGGAATGTGGCGTCTTCGGTGTTTTCGGCGCTCCTGATGCTAGTCAATTAACATATCTGGGTTTGCATAACCTGCAGCACCGCGGACAAGAAGGGGCCGGCATCGTCTCAAGCGATGGTGAGCATTTGTATCAACACCGCGATCGTGGCCTTTATCCGATGCTTTTGCTGATCCGAATGATTTCAAAAAAAATTGGTCGGCGACAGTGCCATTGGTCACGTTCGCTACAGTACAACGGGTCGTAATTCGATTCAAAACGTACAACCATTTCTCTTTCATTTTCTAGACGGTGATGTTGCTTTAGCCCACAACGGCAATTTAGTTAATGCCGTGTCTTTACGAAACAAGCTCGAAAAACAAGGTGCGATTTTTCAATCCTCATCTGATACCGAAATCTTGATTCACTTGATTCGTAATCATATCAAAGATGGCTTTATTTCAGCTTTAAAGCAAAGCCTGAATGAAGTTCACGGTGGTTTTGCCTTCCTGCTTTTGCAAAAAGATCGCATGATTGCGGCACTTGATCCTAATGGGATTCGTCCCTTATGTATTGGTAAATTGGACAATGGCGCCTACGTTGTTTCTAGCGAAACTTGTTCACTTGACATCATCGGTGCCAAGTTCGTTCGTGATGTGCAGCCTGGTGAATTAATCATCATTGATCGAGATGGGATGAAAATTGATCATTTTACTAAAAATACGCATTTAGCAATCTGCTCAATGGAATACATCTATTTTGCTCGTCCTGATTCAATCATACATGGTGTGACTGTTCATAATGCTAGAAAAAGAATGGGGCGGTTGCTAGCTCGTGAGGCTCCAGCCGATGTCGACATGGTAATTGGCGTACCAAACTCATCTTTGTCAGCTGCCTCTGGTTACGCCGAAGAATTGGGGTTGCCTTATGAAATGGGTCTGGTTAAAAACCAATACGTTGCCAGAACCTTCATTCAGCCAACTCAAGCCTTGCGTGAAAAGAGTGTTAAGTTAAAACTGTCAGCTGTTCGTGGTGTCGTTGCCGGTAAAAAGATCGCTGTTATTGATGATTCGATCGTAAGAGGCACCACCTCTAAGCAAATTGTCAAAATGTTAAAGAAGCTGGTGCTAAAGAAGTACACCTTAGAATCGCTAGTCCTCCATTTAGATTTCCATGGTTTTTACGGCATTGATATTTCAACTAGAGCCGAATTAATGGCAGCTCATTATTCAGTAGAAGAGATGCGGGAAAAATTATCGGTGCTGATAGCCTTGCCTTTTTAAGCGTTGATAGCCTGATCAAAGCAATCGATGTGCCTGATCGAGGAGACTCATCGGGTCTGACAGTTGCTTACTTTAATGGCAAATATCCAACAAAATTGGATGACTACGAAGCTGGCTATTTAGCTTCTCTCAATGCTCAAGAACGGCGACAAAGAAAGGATTTATAAATGAATCGTTATAAAGAAGCAGGTGTTGACGTCACTGCTGGTTACGATTTAGTCAATCGAATTAAGCCAATGGTAGCTGCAACCAAGCGTAAAGGCGTGATGGGCGGCATCGGCAGTTTTGGCGGGATGTTCGACTTAGAAGAATTAAATTATAAGCATCCAGTCCTTGTTTCAGGCACCGATGGCGTTGGTACTAAGTTGATGATCGCGCAAAAGATGCATAAAAACGACACAGTCGGTATCGACTGCGTGGCTATGTGTGTTAACGATGTCTTAGCCCAAGGCGCTGAACCTTTATTTTTCTTAGATTACATTGCATGCGGACATAACGATCCTGAAAAACTAGCTGATGTGGTTAAAGGCGTGGCTGAGGGATGCAAGCAAAGTGAATCTGCCTTAATTGGTGGTGAAACTGCCGAAATGCCTGACATGTATGAACCGCATGAATACGATTTAGCCGGTTTTTCAACAGGGATCGCTGAAAAGAGGACATATTATCTAGTTCTTTAGCCAAAGCAGGCGATCATTTAATTGCCTTGCCATCAAGTGGCGTTCATTCAAACGGCTTCAGTTTAATTAGAAAAATTTTGTTCAAAGATCACGACGTTTCATTAAGCGACAAACCAGCAGAATTAGCGGGCAAAACCATAGGCGAAACACTCCTTACGCCAACCAGAATCTATGTCAAAGCAGTTTTGCCACTAGTAAAAAAGCATTTAGTTCACGGCATTGCCCATATTACTGGTGGCGGCTTTATCGAAAACCTACCTCGAATTTATGGCAATGACTTGCAAGCAGTGGTTAATAAAGGTTCGTGGCCTGTTTTACCAATTTTTGATTATCTGAAAAAACTAGGCGATTTAGATGAACGAGATTGCTACAACACTTTCAATATGGGCGTGGTTTAGTTTAGCCGTTCCAGTAGAAAACATTGCTGCAGTCAAAGAACAACTAAATCGCGAGAATGAAAAATTCTACGAAATTGGTCAATTAGTTGCACGCCCCGAAGGGGAAGAAAAGATCGTAATCAAATAGAGGAGAAAAATGAGAGTTGCTATTTTAGCTTCTGGGAATGGAACCAACTTTGAAGCTTTAACTAAAAAGTTTCAAGCTGGCGAGATTCCTGGAATTGAAGCTTTAATGTTTTGCAATCATCCGAATGCTCCGGTAATTAAGAGAGCTGAAAGATTAGGCGTGCCATACGAAACTTTTTCCGTTAAAGAATGCGGTGGCAAAGATGCCTATGAAAAGCGTCTGCTAAAAGTTTTGCAAGATTATCAAATTGATTTCATTGTTTTGTCAGGGTATCTCAGAGTGGTTGGTCCCACGATTTTAAACGAATATCCAAATTCAATCATCAACTTGCATCCGGCACTACTGCCTAAATATCCGGGCCTTAATTCAATCGAAAGAGCTTTTGATGATTATAAAAAAGGCAAGATAAAAGAAACTGGCGTCACAGTCCACTTTATTGATGCCCATTTAGATCACGGACCAATCATTGCTCAACAGGCAGTACCAATTTATCCAGATGATACGGTTGATACGCTCGAAGCAAGGGTCCATGAGACAGAACACAAATTATTCCCAGCTACGTTAAGAAAAGTATTAAGTCAAAGAATGGAAAAGGAAGAAAACTAAAAATGAAACGTGCATTAATCAGCGTTAGTGATAAGACCAACTTGGTAGATTTTGCCAAAGGCTTAACCGAAAATGGCTATGAAATTGTTTCTACCGGTGGTACCAAGAAGACTTTAGATGAAGCTGGTATCAAGACAATCAGCGTTGAAGAAGTTACTAATTTCCCTGAGATTTTGGACGGCCGTGTGAAGACTTTGAACCCATATATTCATGGCGGACTTCTTGCTAAAAGAAACGATCCGGAACATATGGCAACTTTAGAGAAATTGAACATCAAGCCAATCGATTTAGTTTGTGTTAACCTTTATCCATTTAAACAAACGATTGAAAAGCCGGATGTTACTAGAGAAGAAGCAATCGAAAACATTGATATTGGTGGTCCAAGTTTATTGCGCGCAGCTTCGAAGAACTATCAAGATGTCACTGTCGTAACCGATAAAGCTGACTATGATTTAGTTTTAAAAGAAATTGCGGAAAATGGTAACACCACGCTTGAAACAAGAGCAAAACTAGCAGCTAAGGTGTTTAGAGCAACTGCCGCTTATGATGCAATTATTGCCAATTACTTAACTAAGCAAGTTGGTCTTGAAGATCCCGAAAAACTGACTTTGACTTATGATCTGAAGGAAAAGATGCGCTATGGTGAAAATTCACACCAAAAGGCGTGGCTTTACGAAGATGCAATTCCAAAGAGTTTCTCGATTTTGCAAGCACATCAATTGCATGGCAAGAAGCTTTCTTACAACAACATCAAGGATGCTGATGAAGCACTCCGCTGCATTCGTGAATTCCAAGATGAACCAACTGTTGTGGCAATGAAGCACATGAATCCATGTGGTATCGGCCGCGGCGATACGCTTGAAGAAGCATGGGACCGTGCATATGAAGCCGATTCAGTTTCAATTTTTGGTGGGGTAATCGCTTTAAACAGAAAAGTCGATTTAGCTACTGCTGAAAAGATGCACAAGATTTTCTTGGAAATCATCATTGCACCGGGCTTTGACGACGATGCACTTGCAGTTTTGGAAAAGAAAAAGAATGTCAGATTGCTTGAATTAGACTTTAGTAAGGAAAATGAGAAGACTCGTCCAGAAGTCGTTTCAGTTATGGGCGGTATTTTGCAACAAGAACAAGATACTTTGATTGAAAACACCGATGACTGGAAGGTTGTAACTAAGGCTGAGCCTACTGCAGCCCAACTCAAGACCATGATGTTTGCCTTAAAGGCAGTAAAACATACCAAGTCTAATGCGATTGTGGTTGCAAACGATGAAAGAACGTTGGGCGTAGGTGCGGGTCAACCTAACAGAATTGATTCCGCTAAAATTGCGATTAAACATGCTGGGGATGCCATTGATGACCGCGCAGTCCTTGCATCAGATGCGTTCTTCCCATTTAACGACTGTGTTGAGTACGCTGCAAAGCATGGCATCAAGGCGATCGTTCAACCAGGTGGTTCTATCCGTGATAAAGACTCAATTGAAATGGCCGATAAATACGGCGTAGCAATGGTATTTACAGGTTACCGTCACTTTAGACACTAATTGGTGAGAACTATGAAAGATGATTTAGTTTTATTGGTTGTTGGTTCGGGTGGACGCGAGTTTGCCGTGGCGAAAAAGCTGAAGGAGAGCCCACATGTGAAGACTGTGTATTGTGCGCCGGGCAATGTGGGGATGCAGACGATCGGCGTCGAAACCGTGCCAATTGAAGAAACTGATCTTGATGGTCTGCTTGATTTTGCCCAAAGCAAGCATGTTGATTGGACCTTTGTTGGACCAGAAAATGTTCTTTGTGCTGGCATTACCGATAAGTTTGAAAAGGCAGGACAAAAGATTTTTGGTCCTAACCAAAGAGCAGCCCAACTAGAAGGCTCAAAGGATTACGCTCTGCGCTTTATGAACAAATATGATGTTCCAACTGCTCGCCATGAAACTTATGCCAGTGCTGAAACTTGTATTGCAGGTTTGAAGAACTTCGATTATCCAGTGGTGATCAAAGAAGATGGTTTAGCTGGTGGTAAAGGTGTAACCATTGCTCAGAACCAAGACGTCGCTGAAGAAACGATCAGAGAAATGTTTGCTGGTGGCCAAACTGCTGTCGTCCTTGAGGAATGCTTAGTTGGTCCGGAATATTCAATGTTTGTGGTTGTTTCTGAAGATCAGTTCACCATTTTGCCAATGGCGCAAGACCATAAGCGAGTTGGCGATGGCGACAAGGGCCCAAATACCGGCGGTATGGGATCATATTCTCCTTTGCCACAACTGAAAAAAGAAGATCGTCAAAGAATGATCGACGAGATCGTGAAGCCAACGATGAATGGATTGGTTCAAGGAAACTACCATTATTGCGGTATTTTGTACATCGGTTTAATGATGACGGAGAATGGTCCAAAGATCATTGAATATAACGTTCGCTTGGGTGACCCTGAAACTCAAGTTGTCTTACCTCGAATTAAAAATGATTTTGCAGAAGTGATCGATGCAGCGGTAAATCATGAAAAGCTGCCTGAAATTGAAGAAAACGATAGCTCTATCTTAGGCGTGGTTGTCTGCAGCAAAGGCTATCCAACGCATCCGGCACCTAATGTGAAGATCGGTAAGTTGCCTCACGGCACTAATACTTATATCGATTATGCCAACGTGAAAGGTGATTTGGATAATCTGACAGGTGATGGTGGCCGTTTGTTCATGGTGATTTCGGAAGCCGACAATTTAGTCCAGGCGCAAGATAATGTCTATTCATATTTGAGCAAGCTTGATTTGCCAGATTGCTTCTACCGCCATGATATTGGTAATCGTGCTTTGAGAGATTAGATGTGTGAAGAAAGTCCCGGTTGGGGCTTTTTTGTTGTGAGTGAGATTTAGAAGTGATTGATAAAAAATACGCTGGTATAATTAATACGAACGCTTGATCATAGCAATAGGATCGATGTAAGCGTCAAATAACAGAGTGTATTGAAAAAAACGTTCTAGTTTGATTTTCTAGAACGGCTTTCTTCTCATATTCTCTATTTACACATCTTTTGAATCTCTTTTTGCCATGGCAAATAAGCTTCTGTGCCTCCGAGTTTAAGCTCTCCTCGTTAGGCAGCTTTTGAAGCAGGTAATTTAAATATTTTTCTGGATCTAGTCCATGTCTTTTGGCTGTTTCAATCAAGCTCAAAATGATGCCGCTCGTCTGTGCACCGGCAAAACTTTGCGAGAACAGCCAGTTCTTGCGTCCCATCACCAGCGACTTGACAGCACGTTCGGCCTTGTTATTAGATAGTTCCAAACGGCCATCGAGCAATACATGTTCAAAGGTTTCCTGATGTTTTAAAGCATAATTGATTGCACGGCCGAGTTTGGAGCCGGGCAATACAGAAATCTCCTGCCGCCTGCACCAGTCGAAGAAGTCTTCCATTAGCGGCTTTAACTGTTCCTGTCGGGTTTGATATCGTTCTTCGCTGCTTAAATGTTCTCATTCTTTTTCTAGACGGAACATTTGCGTGCAGTATTTCCAACCCTGTTTGGCAATTGATTTATCAGAGGCATTTTGCGCTACCGCTTCAAAGAACTTTCTTCTCACATGGGCCCAGCAGCCAACTAGGGTAGTTTCAGGTAATCGCTGGTAAGCTTGCCACATGTCGCAATGCAAGAAGCCGGCGTAAGCCCCTAAGAAGTCAAGCGCTACTTGACCGCTGCGATGCAGATTATGATGATAAAGCGTAATGCCATGTTTATCATGCCTGCCGGAAAGTAATAGGATTTAGCTGTTTCACTTTCTAAGACCCTATAGTAAGTTTCATCGGCATGCAAAACAGGTTGGGTTAACAGCTTTGTTTTAAGCAGGTCATACATTGGCTTAAAGTAGTACTCTGTACTCTTTAGCCTCCAGTTGTTTAAGTGTTGGCGTGAAATATTCAGTCCCATTTTCCGCCAATAGCTTTCCTGGCGATAGTCCGGGACTTTCATTTCATACTTTTGATATAGGGTATGGGCAATAATTGAAGCCGAACCCAGGCTATGGTTTAGCGGTGCTTTAGGCACTACAGCCTTAATGATTTTGTCGTTCAGGTTTTTACTGTTGCAGTATAGGCACTTATAAGCATATTGGATATGATCCAACCTTTTGATCTGAGCCGGGATAAACAATAATTCTTTTCTTACCGGGTAAGCCGCTAGTAGATCTGCCTGTTTCTTTTGATGAGCCTGTCTTTTATAAGTAATAGTCTGAACGGCGGCATCGGGGACGCTCTCCGTCATCCGAGTCTTGTTTTTCCTCATCAAACAGGTTTAGCTGGCCGCTTAGCGGCATTTGTTCCGATGACTTGCCATATAAGTAAGCTACTTGTTCACGGAGAAGCTTGATCTCATCAGTTAGATTTTGAATAGTAGTTGCTTGTTGAGCGATGATCTTTTCTAAGTTTTCTTTTGACATGATTGATAACTTTCCTCCAAATTTATTAGTTAAAAGAACACAAAGGCACGCAGTTTCTACTAAGAGTTGACATTGCGTGCCTTTGTGTTCTTTATTTTAGGGTTGATTGCAAAACCTTTCATTAACCAGTCGACCTGCTCAGAAGAGAGAGCCTGGACCTCGTTTTGATTCTGCGGCCAGCTCATCTTGCCGTTTTCAAAGCGTTTATACAATAGCCAATATCCTTGGCCGTCCCAATACAGGGCTTTAAAACGGTCTTTTCTGTCGCCGCAAAAGAGAAAGACCTGGTCCAAGTCACAAAGATTAATCATGATAAGACCTTTTCCAAGAGTTTATCCATCAATTCGGGATCTATACTGCTGTAGAAGTCTAGCTCTAGATCATTCTTCTTTAAACTAAGCAACAGATTATTCCGCGGTGAACGAGACCTTTGGGGTCTTTGCGGCTGTTTGAGCGCTACAATCGGATGTTGTTTTTCGGACATATTATTAACCTCCATTAATTTGATAAATTAATCATAGCCGAAGAAAGTGAAGAGGTTAATACACTCTGTTATTTGACGCTTACGGTGATCCTGAAGTGACTTTTAATAGAAGAACGAGTAATTAGCTTTCTCCACGTAAGTGGAGGTTTCGAAAATAAAGTAAAAGCTCTTAGTTTTAATAACTAAGGGCTTTTACTTTATTTTCGAAGTTAAATAGTTTTTTTAGTATGTTCGAGGAAATTTTTACATGTAGTTAATTGAAAATATTTTTACTATTCAGTTTGCTTTTACATAGTCATCAATTTGCTTGAGGTACAAAGCCTTTTGTTCATCACTGATCCATGAAGTTTCAAAAGAATTCTTAGCCAATTGAACAACTTGATCTTTAGTCAAATCAAAGTTCTTAGCTAAAGCATAATAGTTATCTGAAATATAACCACCAAAGTAAGCTGGGTCATCTGAGTGAACAGAAACTTTGACACCTTTATCTAAGAGTTCGAGAATCTCTTTTCCTTTCATTTCCGGAGACACAAAGGAATTTGAAAGTGGGCAAGCGGTAAAGCCAATATTGTTCTTAGCAGCGTATTCAACTAAATCTGGATCTTCTACAATGTTGGTTCCGTGGTCAATTCTTTCGGCACCGATTACTTCAAGAAGTTCTCTAATGTGTTCAATAGAGTCTTTTTGATCGATATCTGCATGTGCTGTAACGTGAAGATCGTGAGTAGTTGCATCAGTGAATTGGTTAAAGAACTTCATTGGTGGGTTATTGTGTTCGTCTGAATCGAGGCCTACGCCAATAAATTTATCACGATATTTCAATGATTCTTCTAAAGTCTTACGAGCGGATTCACGTGAGTAATCACGTAAGAAACACATAATTAAACGTGCATCCACATTAAGAGCACGTGCATCAACAGTTGCCTTGTATAAACCATTAATTACAGTTTCAAAAGGAATGTTACGGCTAGTATGTGCTTGTGGATCAAAGAAGATTTCAACATGACGAACATTGTTTTTAGCAGCACGATGTAAATAATCCATTGCTAAATCATAGAAATCTCTTTCTGTTTGCAAAACATTCATTGCAGGGTAATAAACTGCTAAAAATGATGCCAAGTCATTAAAGTTGTATGAATCCTTAACTTCTTGAATAGTAGATTGGCCAATATCAACGTGATTTCTTTGAGCGAGTTTTAATTTTAATTCAGGCTCTAAAGTACCTTCAATGTGAACGTGAAGTTCAGCTTTTGGCAATCCTTGTACAAATTCTTTGCTAACTTTTACAGACATTTACAATAACCTCCAGAATAAATGTTCTAGTTTTGATAAGTTCAACCACATCATATCTGTTAAATTTTAGTTAGTCAAGCATAAAATACAAATATTTTCTCTTGTGCTGTTCAAAAATGTATGTAATAATTCAAATCGAGTTATATTTATTTGTTCACTGTTCGGAGGTAAAAATTTTGGAAGCAAAAGTTAGCTCGAATGGTCTGACTGGAGTTCTTGATCGAGTGTTTCATCTCTCAGAGAATAAAACAACAGTTAGACAGGAAAGTATGGCCGGCTTAACGACATTTATGGCTATGGCCTATATTTTATTTGTTAACCCAAGTATTTTAGGTGCAGCTGGTATGGATAAAGGTGCTGTATTCACGGCAACTGCCTTATCTGCAATACTAGGATGTTTTTGATGGGATTTTTGGCTAATTATCCTATTGCAATTGCACCAGGTTTAGGTGATAATGCCTTTTTCACATATTCAGTAGTTTTAGCTATGGGTATTCCATGGCAAAAAGGCTATGGCAGGTGTGTTTGTAGCTTCAGTTTTATTTACAATAATCTCATTTCTTAAAATACGTGAGAAAATCATTGATGCTATTCCTCAAGATTTGAAATATGCAATGGCTGCTGGTATTGGTTTATTTATCGCTTTTGTTGGATTACAAGGTGGTGGATTAGTTGTTGCAGATAAATCATCTTT
>ENA-OQBL01000378-OQBL01000378.1-human-gut-metagenome-genome-assembly--contig:-NODE-378-length-24625-cov-6.886562_pt1 | contig 24625 bp, 17 predicted proteins | sample MGYA00242747_ERZ504553 | MGnify/ENA primary metagenome ERZ504553 (study PRJEB26092, sample SAMD00036240) | human gut metagenome | host: Homo sapiens | study: EMG produced TPA metagenomics assembly of...
AATTCCCATCCGTATGTTTCATCACATCGGGAGCCCTATCCAATGACTGTCCGGCCAGTTCATGGGCATTAACGTCCAGTTTACAAAATCCTTGCTGGTCCACACCTGTGCAGGACCGAAACCGGCCCCACTGCCATCCGTAGTGGCATACATATAATACGTATCGCCAAACTTCTTCACCGTGGGATCGGCAAAATATCCGGGAATAATGGGATTCCCCGTACCCGAAGCATTAAAAGGCTTCTGAGCAAAACCTGTAGCAGCTCCCAACAATAAGGAAGCAACAACCAATCGTATCTTATTCATCTCTATATAGCAAAATTCTATTTGTCCCTGCGACGCTTATTCATGCACCACATTATGAATGGGAATTTCTATCTCATAAAAATATTCCTGCAACAACCGATACATATCCGGATCATACGTCTTCAGTTTCGTGCGGCGGTTCACCCAGTTATGAACTCCGTTTGCAGGTTCGGCATAGCGGTTACAATTAAAGAAAGACTGTACGCACTCGGCAAAGTATTCCTCTTTATTGCTCACCGCATACGATTTTTTCCCACAGCCCTTTCCGGATTGCATTCTGACGAAGTGCCTCCAAACGCTCATTAAAGTCTGGCTCCACTCCCACTATACCTACCGTATGAATAAGGTGAGCGAACTCATGAATCAGGATATTCTCACCTACATATTTATCCTGCGGCAATGCCAGCAGATTCTCTTCTCCGCAACTGGATGAAAATTCATCTTCCGGTGCTCCGCCAAAACCACGGGCACGCCAGTTCCAATATTTAATGCTGTCCTCACAATTGCAGATATGGGCAAACTCCGGCAAATCGCAAGTTTCCTCATCTTTACCGATTATCATGACGTGGCAGCCTTTCTTCACCATGTGTGCCTTCACATCCGGACGTTTTGCCAACATCAAACTGATGATATCACAAGCTTTCAATAAGGCCTCATCGCTCACCTTTCCGGAAGAGGTGACATACAGACCTTCTGTCTCTATGTATTTCTGATAGAAAGAAGGAATATTTTTCCCTTCAGGAATACCGGTAACCTGTCCGTGAACAGGGCAAAGCTCCAACTTCATGGCGAATCCGCCTCCCGATGCCAGATGCAAAGTCAACCGGCTGTCCTTATCAATCCGGATGGTTTCCTTGCGATAGTCCTCGGCCTGCTTGTTGGCATTCACACCGTCTTTAAACAAAACAGCCGTATAAGACATTCCTTCGGGAAGGAAAGAGAAATCGAGCTGCACATCACGTTCATCCCAATTGGTCATACCGCCGATATACCAGTTCACATCCTTCTTACGCACTGTTACAATATATTTTCCCAACTCGCCCGAAGCAATAAAAGTAGAATCCACCTCCACAGGCAGAGAAGCTATGAAATCCACACATTCCTGCTCATTCAGATAGTTGGTAGGCGCATCACACAACATGGTAAAAGGAGAATCGTGTACAATATAGGCAGCCAGCTGATGACACCGGGTTCCCATGCTGGCCGGCGTGTAATACATGGCGCGCCAATCTGCCTTCGTGGCATTGCGCATAGCTCCCGGCGTATAATCCACCGGTCCCGCCATCATACGAATATAAGGGAAAGTAACATCATAAAGAGGCATATTATTCTTGATATCCGTCCATTTCACCTCTTCCATGCCGAACACGCTTTCAAAATTGATAATATGGGGGTAGGTACGGTTGATACCTGTCGGTTTGTAAATGCCGTGCAGATCAAGGGTTAATTTATACCGGGCCGTCATCTCAGCGATGCGATACACCATTTCGACGGCAGTCTGATCATCACGATCCAGGAAATCCACCTTAAAACCTTTGATTCCCATATCCGCATATTTCTTACAAGCTGCTTCCAATTGGCTGTCGAGTACATTAAACACCGTCCAAAGCACTATTTCCACCCCTTTGGATTTGCCGTATGCTATCAGCTCCGTCAAATCAAGTTCGGGAATAACGGTCAGCATATCCCCGCTCTTCGGATCATACCATCCTTCATCCAACACAATAAACTCCAATCCGTTCCGGCTGGCGAAATCGATATAATATTTATACGTATCCATGTTGATACCGGCTTTAAACGGCACTCCTTTCAGATTCCAGTCATTCCACCAATCCCATGCCACTTTGCCTGTCTTTATCCATGAGGTATCACCGATACGGTTGGGAGAAGCCAGAGCATAGACCAGGTTGTTGACCGGCATATCCGTATCTTTTTCAGTAATGGCCAACACACGCCACGGATAGGAACGGGAGCCACGGCTACGGGATATAAAAATCGGTAGTTTCAGTTACATATTCCTGCTTCCGCCAAGGATAAAAGTCTGTTTTAGCCGGATAAGGAGCAAAGACACCTTTCAATCCATACTTTCCCTGCTGTGACTGCACAAACATGCCCGGATAAGCTTCGAGGTCGGACTCCAACAGGGTCAGTTTTACGCTGCCGCAATCCACGGTAACCGGAAGAAAAGCCAGTTTAGGCTGTGCTTTTGACAGAGGAGTGATGTCATATACATTCTGATAAGCCATCGCCATCGGTTTTTTATCATTGGTGGTATAAGGAAGATAAGCCGTATAATCTTCCTTAAAATTAAACTCGGCCTGTTCCTCCTTTATAATGATATCCGAAGATTGTGTGGTATAGAATCGATAGGCGACTCCCTCATTGTATGCACGGAAGATGATTCCGAACCCGCCTTTCAGCTTCAAGTCGAGTTCGTTGCCTGTTGCAACGAACTCCTTGAAACGGTAAAAAGGTGATTCTATGTTATCCTTTATCTTTCTCCTTCTTTCCCCTGTGATACGGGGAGTTTTACCTACTATAGTTCCGTTTTCCAGAACCAAACCTATATTAGAGTGTGAGAGAATTGTATCATTTCCATGCATCACTTGGTAGGCCAGTTCGTTTCCGGCGCTGATTTCCACTTTCAATGTTCCATCGGGTGAAGAGAGTACATATTTCTTTTCCTTGGCTGCAAATGAAGCATTTCTAATCAATAAAAGCAAAGATAAAATTGCAAGACAGAGTTTCTTGTTGTTTTTCATAATCTATCGGTTATATACGTTGTTCACTTGCAAAGTAAAATAAAAAAATTACAAGAAAGGGAAGATATAATATAATGTAATGGCAGAATCGTCCAATAAATCTCATTTTATGAATTTGACAGTTAGGCGGTTGTACTATTCTTCCATTCGTTTAGACTATTTTTTTATCCTCTTGGAGGTGTACGATGTAAACAGCTATTAAAATTGCATATTCAACACAATAGTCGCTTTATACTGTACACCATTTCTGGTATATATCAGAGTAGGTTTCAACATATATTTCTGGCCGGCAACACTTACTCCTTTCCGGTGTCCGTATGTCATGGTCAGTCCACTGAATTCTACATAGACCGGTGCCGTATCACCCCAGTTGCCTACGTTGCCATTGGCTTCACACCAAAATCCGTTATTGGCAGTAGAAGTGTAAGCAAAAGTGCCGTCAGTCTGACTGAGTGCGATAACCACTTTGTCCTCGGCAGGTTCTGTACCTACACTGGCCAGTTTACTTTCCAACACGGCAGGCTTCATGACAAACGCCTGTGCCAAATCTTTATTTGTTTTCAGGTCCACCGTTCCTTGTGGATAATCCTCGGAACCGGCATTGCACTTCACATCGAATGTCAATGTAATATCTTTAGGCATAGCCGTCTCGTCAATAGAGAAATTGCCAAGCAAGTCCGTTCCTTCAAACTTTACTTTGTAAGGCCATTGCTCATCGTCAGTCTCATCATCATTCCATGGATGTGACTTATACTGAACGGGAGCGCCCATTACCACTAGGCATAATTTTTCTGTTCCGATCGGTATCGTATAAGAAACCACTCCTGCATTTTCCTTATTCATAGATGCGTATTGTGGAGCTCCATTCACAATAGCCACAAATCCATATCGCCATCCGGCTGCCGTATTGCCACCATTATTGTTGTAAGCGGTAGCCGTACCTGCCACATTGCCGTCGGCATCCAATGTCGTTCCCGGATCCTCTTCTGCCAAAGCACATCCCACAGCCAGTCCGGCAAAATTCGCCTTGACCGTTGTTCCGGCTTCGGGAACGTTCAATGGAATGATATTGAATCCAGTAGTGCCCGGACAGCTGGCATAGCCTACCTGATAATATCCTCCGGCTGCATCATACATTTTCGTTGTATAATTGCAAGCGGTCTCTGTGACATAATTCCGCACCACGTCCATATCATAAGTCACCATACGGGTAGCGTAGCCATAAAGTTCCGTATAAAGTGTTTGCAAGTCATTGTTACAGTACAGACGCTGATAAGTCATGAGCGGATCTTCCGGATAGCGCGACTGTGTCCAGACATTCCCTACCACATCGACTCCATGTTTCTGCGCCCAGTAATATTGCAACCAATAACTGGCATAACGCATCCATTCATGATTGAAATGGCGATGGTAATTGGCTTTCCACACATCTACATGGTAACCGAACAGCTCCGCCGGATAATCTTGGAACGACTGCCATTGCGCACATTGTTCCCAAAAGCCATTTCCACCTTCACCACTCGACCCATAACCGTATCTGAATCCTACTTGCGAAAAGTCCGCCTCTCCGTTCAACATCTTGTCACAACTTACCTGATACTGGAAACTATGTCCTATTTCGTGCGCAATGGTAGAACCTACCGGTTGGCAGGTGCTGGGATTTACCCACAATGCACCGATTGTATTGTCGTAACCGGAACCTGTAGCAAGCCACTCAGTCTGATACAGCAAGTAAATCTCCATCTTATATTTATCCAGAAAAGACTTGTTTTGCCCAGTGTCAGCAAACTTCAAGGTTTCGATATTTGTCCGGTAGAATTGTTCGGCCTTTGCCAATAAATCATCAATGTCTACACGCAATACCTCCGGCACTGACTCTGCTCCCGGATCGTTGCCGAACCCCGGTTCCCAAAACACGAAGAAATGCTCGCTTTGCTTCATGCGCCACCATGACCAGCGCGCATCACTGCGAAGCATATTCATATTACTAAACTCAATAGGTTTGTAATATTTATCAAAATCTTTGATATCAGCCGAATTCAAGGTTAACACAGCATTGGGATTAGCTTCCTGGCGGATATGGACGGTTACTTCGGATTCTCCGCATACTATGACAAGAGTTGCTTCCCGATAGTTTTCGCTATCATTCTTCTGCAACAACATGGGCAATGAAATTTCGCCTGCCTCACCTTCATATCGGGGCAGTTTAATCCAAGTGCAACTGGAATCGGTGGCACGGCTGGTTACATCTTCTACAGTGGCTGTCCAAGGACCGGTAGCGGAGAACTTTACGGAAGCTTCTGTCTCATCCCAAAATAGTGTTTTGCTTTGCTGACTGCTGTCTAGGGTGAGCTGGAGGATAATACTTTCATCCTCGCTGTCACTGCAACTGCTGAAGGCAATAAAGAAACAGCAAAAAATGGATAAAGCAAATAGTAATTCTTTGCACAATAATTTCTTCATAATTATAGCTTTTATTGGAGTCCCATTTAAATGCCTGCGGTAAAGTCAATATTTACCCCATTACCACTAACACATATATAAAGTTTTTGATGGTCATTCGTTTCAGCTAAAACATTTATAAAGCTAAAATATCCTAATAAAGTCACTAAAAGACTTCTTAATAATAATATTTTCACACATTTGTTTTTCTGAATTTACTAAATAAAAAAGAGAAACCAATATCCATTATAGATACTGATTTCCCTCGATAAAATATTATTCCAACGTTGCTTTAACAATAAACTCTACGAATTTACTATTATCCTCCTTAAGCGCATATACAAAATTTACATTAAAAACAGAACCGGAAGTTGAAGCTGGATTTCGACCTATATTAACCATATCACCATTCTCTTGTGTTTCAACAAACAAAACACTACCAGTCGAACCATCATCACTCCAATTCGTTACTTTTAAATTAGAAGTCAGCCAATAACCTATTCCACTACCACCAGCAGTATAATCACTAGTAGTATTCCATTCACCAGATTCACTATCGACCATATACAGAGCAATCGGGCCTCCCGGTTCTTTGCAAGCGGTAATGAATTCAGATAAAGTCAGCCCCAAACAACTTTCTATCACCTCCTGATAATCTGCAAATTCAATAGAAAATGCAGAATAGTCACCTGCTGGAATAGTATTGGCAACAACAATACGTCCCGGATCAGTAACGGTCACATCAAAAGCAAAACGTACATAATCATCAAAATTTGCACCATTGTTTATAGCAAATCCAACGTTAATGGAGATAGCTGTACCTACAGAAGCGGTTTCGAGCACATTAAGAACCAGCTCCTTCTTTGTTGCATCCAACTCAATACTAGCTATACCAGAAGCTGCATCACAAACACCGCCTGCCGTATTATAGTACCAACCGTTGGTACCCTTGGTAGGAGCTGTTCTATTCCAACAGTTTTTCGATATATTGATAGGATAAAACACCACACTCCCATTAGACAATGCAGCCAACGTCTCATCTACCGTCATCCCCAAATACGTATGAAACTTTTCTGCATAATCAGTCAGTTTAACCGTCTTCGCTTCCAAACGGCTGATGGGAAACTCTGCTTTGGTAGAAACCACAGCATCCGCATTCGTCTTCAGATAGGGATTTTCATTCTCCCCGTACACATGCTTGCTGGTAGCATCCTCCGGATCCGTACTGCATGCAGCCAGTGACAGAGTGAAACAAGCAATTAAAGCATATATAAAATTCTTTTTCATCGTACTTTTCTTTTTTTAATTAATGAATTCATTATTCGGCACCACCATATCCCGGATTCTGCTTCAACTTAATGTTGCCATCCAATGCAGACTTAGGTAACGGAAAAATATCACAATGCCTGTCTGTCTTATCCGTCTTCGCATCTTTGCAAAACCATGACTTGCCATTATATACATTCTGATTGGTTCCGTTTATACGGAAACGGATCAAGTCCTGACGACGGTGATGCTCTGCCACAAACTCCCAGGCCAGTTCGTCCAACAAACCACCCAGTTCAATATCATCGCCCCCTTCTTCTGTGATAATCCAGTTATCGGCTTCTCCCATGATTCCCTGATTCTCCCGATGTCCGTAGTTATAACGGCTGCCACCCTTCAATTGAGCTACAGTAACCGTTGCTTTACCGGGATCGGACTTGAAGGCACGTTGGCGTACAGCTGTTACCAAATCGGCCGCCACTTGCTCGCTTTCTCCATTGTAACCACCTAAACGAAGCAAGCACTCCGCTTTAATAAAATAAGCATCAGCCAAACGGAAGAAAGGCACATCATCATAAGAAGTTCCATAGTCGCCTGAAAGTATTTCATATTTCACCAAGCGTTCACTTTCAAAGGGATAGCAACCGGGATTGTCTATACTATGTAATTCCCGAGTATATACCAAAGGTTCACTGTCCACATAAATGGGAGCACCGGCATAGTCATATTGCTGTCCTGATATCCAACAGTCTTCATAGCGGCTGTCTTCTTCATCGTATGTTTCCAGAAATTGAGGAAGAACAGCCGCCCCACCGGTAGCCCATCCGTTAAACTGCCACGTTGCACGTCCGGCTACATGCATCCACATATTTGCCATATAGTTACCTCCGGCATAATTGAATTCAAACGGAATACCAAAGATAATTTCAGGCGAACCGGAAATATCTTCTCTAAAATTATCCGAATAATTCGGAGCCAAAGAGAACTTGCCACTGTTAATCACTTCATTTACCTCATCAATAGCCTTTCCGTAATAAGAATTATCAGAGTAATCATTGAACCATGCATTGTGGTTCAAATACATTTTTGCCAGAAGCATATTGATGGCATAGTCGTTCAGCTTACCCATTTCTACTTTTGTTCCACATTTCCCCTTTACATCCGTCAACTCACTGATCAGGAAATCCCACATCTGTTGGGGAGTTGCCTGTTCGGGCAACCATCCGTCTTCATGTTCATATTGCGTATCCAATGGGATGTTGCGGAACAAATCGAATAAAATATAATAATAAAGAGCGCGATAAGCCCTTAATTGCGAAGAAGTGGTTATATCAGCAGCAATGACTTCATCTGCCAACAGTTTGTTACAGGCATTGATACCGGCATAGTTACGGTTCCATGTATCATTGAAATGGGCTATCTGTGAATGGAACTGATGTTTGTGCATAGACACGTACAAATCCCCCCAGCCGATACTGATCCGATAAGGAATACACCATGAATCGGACGACTGGTCCATCATATCGGCATAACTATACCATCCCCAATACACATCACGAAGACTGCTGTATACCGGAGCAAACATGGCCGCCCGGTCTTTTTCTGTAAACTCATACTTCTCGGAAGCAATCGTATCATAAATCGTTTCGCTCAAATCTGTACAACTGCCCACAGACAAGGTACAAGCTCCTATCGCTGAAGCCCAAAGTGCTTTATTGAATATTGTTTTCATGTTAGTTCTTCATTTAAAAGTTAGAAAGATACATTCAGACCGAAAGTGAATGAACGGGTAGAAGGATATTTATCGCGCCAGTCAATACCCAAAGACCAAATATCACCATTTGACATTTCAGGATCCAATCCATCATATCCGGTAATGCAGAATAAATTATCGGCAGAAACATAAGCCCGGATATTTTTCACAAACTTACTGCTTTTCAATGGAATGTTATAGCCCAACGTAATGTTAGTCATTTTCAAAAAATCACCATCTTCCAAATAATAGCTTACAAAAGTCTGTTTTTGGGCTGTTGATAAGGTATATTGTCCACCATAAGGAGCCTTTTGCACGGATTTCAAGCGATTATAAGCGATCGAGTTGTTCTCATAATAAGCACGAGGCTCGTTCAGAATCTTAAAACCAAACTGGCCTGTCATCTGGAAAGATAAATCAAAATTTTTATATCTGAACGAGTTGTTCCATCCCAAATACAATTTAGGAAGAGCATTCCCTAAATATTGACGGTAGTCATCATTAGACAGCATATTGTCTGTAAACTCTTCAATCTCACCAGTCTTTGCATTTTCAATCAGCCATAAGCCATTCTCTGAAACACCAACGGACTTCATGCCATAAAATTGTCCCATAGATCTCCCCACTTCCATCCGCTGGGTAGAAAGATTGATAGGTTCACCCAAATAAGCATGATCTATCTGATTTGAAGTCTCATACAAGTCATTTGAAAGACTCAATAATTTGTTCGCATTATGAGAGGCGGTAACTGTGGTTTTCCATTCAAAATCCTTTGTCCGTACAGGAATGGCATTGACAGCAATTTCAATACCTTGGTTACGCATCTTGCCGGCATTAGCCAAAGTCTTGTTATACAAATTGGGAGGAGTCGGTACCGTAAAATCATATAGCATATCCGAAGTCTTCTTCTGATATACATCAATAGAACCACTCAGGCGTTCATCCAATACAGCCCAGTCCAGACCAATATTAAATTCCTTGGAAGTTTCCCATTTCAAATCAGGATTAGGATTGGATTTTACGCTTAACCCCTGATGCCAGACGCCATTATCATAGAAATAAGGAGAACCATACTCATACCGGGTTAATGAATTATAAGAGTCACCTACAATGACACCTGTCACACCATAACCGGCACGTAACTTTAAGTTATTCAGCCACGTAAGGCCTTCCATGAATTTTTCGTTACTGATAGTCCATCCCAAAGAAACAGAAGGGAAAGTAGCCCATTTATTGTTCTCACCAAATTTGGAAGAGCCTTCACGGCGTACACTCAGCAGAACATTATATTTATTATCGTAACCATAGCTCACACGTCCGAAGAAACCAATCAAGGTATTGTCATTCTTGTAACTGCTCATGCCGGCTTTTCCATCTTTCAAAGCTGTACCTAATCCCAAGTTATTCCAAAGATAAAAATCTGTTGGATAATCATAGTTATTAGCTCCAAAACCTTCATTTACATTATACTGGTAATTATATCCCACCAATGCATCAAAACGATGTTTATTCCAAGTATGATTATATTTAGAAGTAACTTCCAGATTATCTGTGATATATTCATTCTGAGAATGATAAGCATATCCTGTGTGATTCTCGCTCTTCTGTGAAAAATATTCGGAAGTATAATATCCACGATTATGATCACTAGTAACCCTACGGCTTAACATGAGGTTGGTCTGCCAGTTTTTAATCGGTTCAAAGGTGATATTCCCCGTCATCCGGGTATTCTCACTATTGTATTTACCATCCTGTTCACGGATGATACCTACCGGATTATAATAATAATTTACGGCAAAATTCTCGTAAAAAGTTCCATCCTCATTCCAGATGGGTTCAGTAGGGTTACGCATAATAGCCTGTCGGTAAATACCCAGACCTGCCGCATCAATCGGACCATTCTTATGGAATGTCTTTACCATATTGAAATTCACTTTCAACATATCATTTAACATCCAGTGAGAAACATCAAACCTCATTCTCATCTCTTCATTATAGGTCTCAAGCAACACACCTTCCTCTTTGCGATACGTAAAATCCGCAGAATAAGTGGTATTTTTTTGATCCTCCGGAAATATTAAAATTATGGTTATGAGTAAATGCAGTACGGGATACCGCATCCAACCAATCCGTATCATACCCTTTATCAGCATAGTTTGTCAATCCCTGACGGATTTCCTCTGCTCCATAGAAATCAAGCGTCTTGCCAAACTTGGAAAGAGACATATACCCGGAATAATTGGCAGCCGTACGCGACTCGCGCTGGCCGTTTTTTTGTAGTAATCAAAATAACGCCATTAGCACCTCGTGTACCATAAATAGCTGCCGCAGAAGCATCCTTCAACACATCAATAGAAGCTATGTTTTCGGGGGAAACCGTTCCTAAACCACCTTCTATTCCGTCCACCAATACCAATGGAGTAGAGCCTCCCTGCAATGAAATCACACCACGCAAACGAATTGTAGATTCCGCATTCGGATCACCGGAGCCTTTCGCAATGGTCAATCCTGCCACTTTACCTTTAATCAGTTCGGCTGCATCTCCAATCTTACCTGCTGTAAAGTCTTCGGCCTTCACAGAAGCCACCGCACTGGTTACATCTCCCTTGCGCTGCGTACCATAACCGATTACAACCACTTCATCCATCAGTTCGGAATCGTCTTGCAGGGTAATATCTTTCTTACCACCATTTCCGACTGGAATTTCCTGGGTCTTATAGCCAATATAAGATATTGTCAAAACGGACTGGGCACTTTTTACCTTCAGCGTATATTTACCGTCAAAATCGGTAATGGTACCGTTGGTCGTTCCTTTTTCCATGATATTGGCACCAATGATAGGTTCCCCTTTCTTGTCTTTCACCACACCGCTTACTGTTACAGTTTGCTGTGTAATTTCCATTTTCATAGACTCTGCTGTTCCCGGCAGTGCAAATACAGGGCTCATCCCTGCACCCGCAGTAAGGAAAAGACAGGTTGCGGCCTTTAGCAATGCTTTGCTGAACAAGACCCGATTGTCATGTGTTTTCATCATACAGTTTTATTTAAAAGGTTTATATGTTCATTCAGTTCACTTTCCATTCAATCACCCCTCCCGAAGCTCCTTTCTGCAATTGTGCTGCAATTTTAAGCCCCTTTGTTTTGACAGGAAGAAGAAGAAAATAATTATACACATATATTACTGCATGTTTTATTTTAAGCTTGGCATGTGAAGATGTTAATATGAGTCACCCGGTATTGTTTTATCGTAAACGGATAAAACTACCATGGACAACACCCCACTCCCGAACGCAATTCTTATCTTATTATCTATCCATGGACGACCTGACCAGCGGATTCAACATCGGCACCAATTACACGCTGAATCCACAATTCAATGAAATGACAGGATTCACAGAAAAAGATGTACGGGATATGCTGGAGTATTACTCCACAACATGCCCATTCAATCATTCGGTAGACGAGTTGATAGAACTGATTGCTTTTCTACTTCGGAATGCTGACCATCAGCGGAATGCATAAAGGAGAAACCAAACTCACCATCCCTAACCAGGTGGTATGTGAACAACTCCTTGCCTACATTCTGGATACTTATCATGAAAACGACTTGACTTTCGACAGTTATGAAAAGAGGAAGCTTGTCTCAGGGCTGGCTTATGATGGCAAATGGAAACCTTACTTTGAATACATTGCCGGATGCCTGCACCGTTATGCCTCGCAGCAGGCCAAGCAGAAAGGTGAATATTTTGTTCATGGTTTTACTCTTGCCATAACCGCACAAAATCCTTTCTATCGTCCTGTGTCCGAGAAAGACAGTCAGGAAGGATACGTCGACCTGTTCTTGCATCCGTTATTGGATATTTACAAAGACATAAGTCACTCCTACATCATCGAACTGAAATATGCCAAAGGAAAAGACAGTAGCGAACGGATAGAACAATTAAGGCGACAAGCCATTGAACAAGCTGAACGCTACGCTTCGAGCGAGTCTGTGCAGAAAGCGATAGGTCCTACCATGCTACATAAAATCATTATTGTATACCGAGGCATGGAAATGGTTGTTTGCGAAGAATTGTAATCGATAAGAGGCAGTGTCTGCCCTTACAATGGAAGCATTCATTCGTCCGTTCTATCCACGTTTTCATCGAAAGTACAAAATTATTGCTTCTTGTCGCATTTGTAATTACAAAGATAAGATGCCATTTTTCGATGATTTTTCGTATCAGTTTCTTCTGCATCAGCACATTACCATTCCAAATCATGCACAGTATATTACTGTAAATCAACGATATACTGTGTAAATAGATTCCAAGTCCCCTTGAAACGGTTTGCCATTCTCCGCTGTCAAATTCGGCTTGACGTATACAGGTTGTTTTAATTCCTGTGCCATAGCTGTGGTCGCTTCCTTGCAAGAGAGCATAGCTGTGGCATATTTTGTCTGGCTGCGTTCGTTGCTTCGCCTAGGTGAAGAGGCGATTTCACTTTAGTGAACAGCCATTTTCACTAGGGTGGAGTAATTGCTTCACTTAGGTAGAATATCAAACGGAACGGAGTGAAGATACGATAGGAACAGGTTCTTATTACATACGCAACAAGATTCAATAGCCGAAACAAACAGTATCCTGTCCTGTCAGATATGAACTATGATGCCCACGAGTAGCCGGGAGGCAGTGAGGGGCCGACTCTACCTCCTGTCCGCTGGAATTCCCGAATGCGAGCATTCCCAAAAACGGATTTGTTTCCCCACCGACATACCAATTGAGGGGGATTTGAGAGACTTTTACACCGGAAGTGATTAGTAATGTGCATATTACTGTGACAGAGCGTTTTTGTGCTTTATGTATATCCTTATGCTAAAACCGAAATTTAAGTAAGAATAATCTATCAGAGGCTTTGTTTCTTCTTATTACGAATAACAGACATATCACTTTTATCAGTTGGAAGGAATCCCTGTCCTGTTTCTGTTAAGGAAAGCTGCCAATGTATTCCTGCTCACTTTCAATTTCCTCGCCATCTCCGCCTTACTGGTTCCCGCCTCCAGCATAGCCTTAATTTTTTCTTCTTTTCCCGTAAGTTTATATTTCGAGTTATGTCCTCCCATGGGACGTCCCAACTTTTGTCCGGAGGCAATTCTGCGTGCAAGTCCCTCACGGGTACGTTGGGAAATCAAGTCGCGTTCTATTTGTGCGGAAAGGGAAAAAGCGAATGCCAATATTTGAGATTGTATATTATTTCCCAGCTCATATTTCTCTTTCACCGTGAGCAGGATGACATTTTTCAACATACATGCATTCAGTATACTCATTACTTCCATCAATCTTCTTCCCAAACGAGAGATCTCCGACACAATCAATGTATCCCCTTTCTTTATTCTTTTCAATAGTACGCCAAGCTTTCTGTCTTTGGCTGACCGTGTTCCTGAAACCGTTTCTTCCACCCACACATCAATTTGGAAATCCCTTTGTTTGGCAAAACGATTTATCTCGAACCGCTGGTTCTCTACAGTCTGTTTATCAGTTGAAACCCGAATATACGCATATATCATAGCTGCATCATTAAGTTTTTTATTGAATAAGGAACGCCAATCTAATTTATATTATCAGAGAAGGAAAGTTTCACCGGATCTTATTGAGGTTTTCTAAGAAGAATTAAGTATCTCCAACTATTCAAGCTCAAAAAACAGACAAATCTGCTTAATCCTTGTCTTTACAAGATAAAACGATTGTCCAATAGAATGAAAAAATTGTCTATAACAATAGTATAAAACACTGATAATCAATATCATTATATTAAAAATGGATTGATCATCTTTAAGACGATTTTCGCAGTATAATAGATTTTTCTTTTATCTACTTAATGGTTTATTCACTTACTTTGCATCTGTTGACATAGTTGATACTGAAATTAAAAAACACAGATATAGTATGAAAAACAAATTGCAAATAGTATGGAGCAGCATTGCTATAATAAGTGTATGCGCATGTAGCACACCTTATACACAACCTGATGCTCCTATCAAAGAAGTTCCTTTCACCCAAGTTCATTTAGATGATAATTTCTGGTCACCGCGGATTGAAACCAACCGCACCGTTTCCATCCCATCCGCTTTCAAAGAATGTGAAAAGAACGGCCGATTCGATAACTTTGCCATTGCGGGTGGTCTGATGAAAGGCGAGCATCGCGGTGACTTTTCTTTCGACGATACCGATCCCTATAAAATTATAGAAGGAGCTTCCTACTCGCTGGCCGTAAAATATGACGGGAAACTGGATCATTATCTGGACAGTGTAATCCATATCATAGCTACCGCACAGGAACCGGATGGTTATCTTACTACTTGTGTAACCAATCAATGTACCCGTTTATCCGGTTGGTGGGGCACGCACCGTTGGGAAAAAATCAACAGCCACGAACTTTATAACAGCGGCCATTTGTACGAAGCCGCCGTTGCTCATTATCGCGCCACCGGAAAACGTACATTATTGGATGTGGCTATCAAAAATGCCGATCTGGTATGTCAGGTCTTCGGACCCGGCGAAGGGCAGATCCATCGTCCCAGCGGTCATCCTATCGCCGAGATGGCTCTTGTCAAACTATATAAGGTGACAGGTGATGAGAAATATTTGCAGACGGCTAAGTATTTTGTAGAAGAAACCGGCAGAGGAACAGACGGACATAAACTGAGCGAATATAGTCAGGATCACAAGCCCATCCTGCAACAAGACGAGATAGTAGGTCATGCCGTCCGTGCCGGATATCTCTACTCCGGAGTGGCAGATGTAGCCGCTTTGACTCATGATACCGCCTATTTCAATGCCTTAACCCGTATTTGGGAAAATATGGCCGGCAAAAAACTCTTTATCACAGGCGGAATCGGTTCCCGCCCACAAGGTGAAGGATTCGGTCCGAACTATGAACTGAATAATCACACAGCCTATTGCGAAACCTGCGCCTCTATAGCCAATGTGTATTGGAATCATCGTATGTTTCTCGCTACGGGAGATGCCAAATATGCGGATGTGCTGGAACGCGCGTTGTATAACGGAGTCATTTCGGGCGTATCACTCAGCGGTGACAAGTTCTTCTATGACAATCCGTTGGAATCCATGGGGCAGCATGAGCGCCAGCACTGGTTCGGATGTGCCTGCTGTCCGGGCAACATAACCCGTTTCATGGCTTCAGTACCTTATTATATGTATGCCACTCAAGGCAATGATGTGTATGTCAATCTCTTTATCCAAAGCAAGGCGGATATTGAAACGGAAAGTAATAAAATAAATGTGGAACAAACTACAGGCTATCCGTGGGACGGAAAGATAAGTATTGCCGTCACTCCCGAAAAAGAACAGGAGTTTGCTTTGCGTGTGCGTATCCCCGGATGGGCGCAAGACGCTCCCGTACCCACAGATCTCTACTCATTTACAGACAAGGCTCAGGCTTACAGCATTTCTGTGAACGGTTCCAAAGTCAATGCGAAGCAATATGATGGTTATGCCACCCTTGTACGCAACTGGAAAGCGGGTGATGTGGTTGAAATCAATCTTCCTATGGAGGTACGTCGTGTGAAAGCAAATGACCAAGTAGAGGATGACCGTGGCAAACTGGCTATAGAACGGGGTCCTATTATGTTCTGTCTGGAAGGACAAGACCAAGCCGACAGTACTGTATTCAACAAATTCATCCCCGACGGTACTCCGATGGAGGCTTCTTACGATGCCGGTTTGTTGAATGGCGTAATGGTGCTGAGCGGTACAGCTAAAGAAATTGACAGGAATGGTAAGGTAAAAGATGTTCCCTTCAAAGCAATTCCTTATTCTACATGGAACAACCGCGGTGCCGACCAGATGGCTGTATGGATTCCCGAAGCGGCCGAGTATGCCCGCCCCACTCCGGAAGCTACTATTGCCAGCAAAGCACGTACTCTGATGATACAGGCTCCTATACAGAAAGATGCTCCCGAATCGGCTTCGGTGGAAACATGGGCATGGGGGTAAATGACCAATGGGAACCTAAACGCTCATCGGATATCTCGAAACCTTACCACTATTGGTGGCTGAAGAACGGTACTGTCGAAACACTGGCTTATGAATTCGACCAGCCTTATACCGTATCGAACGTACAAGTGTATTGGTTGGATTTTGACCATTATGACGGAGATTTCCGTGTGCCGGAAAGCTGGAAACTATATTATAAAGAAGGCGAAAGTTGGAAAGAGGTAGAGGCGTTGACTGAATATACTGTAAAAAAAGATTGCTATAATAGTTTGGATTTCAAACCTGTCAAAACAAAGGGGCTTAAAATTGCAGCACAATTGCAGAAAGGAGCTTCGGGAGGGGTGATTGAATGGAAAGTGAACTGAATGAACATATAAACCTTATAAATAAAACTGTATGATGAAAACACATGAGAACCGGGCCTTGTTCAGCAAAGCATTGCTAAAGGCTACCACCTGTCTTTTCCTTACTGCGGGTGCAGGGATGAGCCCTGTATTTGCACTGCCGGAAGCCAGCACATCAGTCATGGAAACAGTTCAACAAAATCAAACCATCAGCGGTCGGATTACCGATACCAGCGGGGAACCTGTCATCGGAGCCAGCGTTGTGGTAAAAGGAACGACCAACGGAACCATTACCGACTTTGACGGTAAGTTCAGCCTCAATGCACCGGCCCAAGGTCACATTGACAATATCCTACATAGGATATAAAAGATGGAAATATCCATCAACGGACAACGAACCGTAAATGTTACGCTAAAAGAAGATACGGAGATACTGGATGAAGTGGTGGTGGTAGGTTATGGCACACCAAAAAAAAGCAACCCTGACAGGCTCTGTATCATCTGTAAGCGGTGAAGATATTAAAAAAGTCTCAGCAGCCAATTTAAGTAATACCCTAGCCGGTAAGACAGCCGGTATCATAGCCAATACCCGTTCAGGCGAACCTGGCGAGGATGGAGCCGACATTCTTATCCGCGGAAAAGGGACTTTAGGGAATACTTCTCCACTGATCGTTGTGGATGGTATTGCTGACCGTTCATTCAGCCGCCTCAACCCTGAAGACATCGAATCTATTTCTGTACTGAAAGACGCTTCTGCCGCCATATATGGTGCACGCGCCGCAAATGGTGTTATCCTGGTAACCACCAAACGCGGTAAGGAAGGTAAAATGCAAGTAAACTACAACGGCAGCTACACACTTTCCCAACCGACACGCATCCCCCAAATGCTGAACTCCTACCAGTATGCGACTTATGTAAATGAATATGACGCCGACCCACGCCACGATCAGGGCGGTATCACTTATTCCGATGAAGTGCTGCAACATTATATAAATCATGATGATGATCTAAATTATCCCGACACAGACTGGTGGGATGCAGTGGCCAAAGATTGGGCAGGAAAAACTCAGCACAGCTTGTCCGTAAGTGGTGGCAATGATAAATTATCCTTCTATTCTTCCGCTCAATATATGTGGCAGGATGCCATTTACAAACAGAGCACACAGGACTACAAGCAATATCAATTCATCACCAACATTGATGCCAAAATCAACAAATCCGTACGTTTTAGTTTTGATATTCTGGGACGTCAAGAACAACGTAACCGTGGAATTTATTCGACTCCCTACCTGTTTACTTATTTCCTGACCACTTTTCCCGGCAGCGCTCCCTATTTCCCGAACGGACTCCCACGAGTAGGTTACGATGGTATCACCCGCAATGCCGCCATTATGGTGACAGACCAGCCCGGATACAATAAATACACCTATAATATATTAAACCTGAAGCCCTTGCTGCATATTGACCTGGATATGATTACCAAAGGTTTGTATGTAGAAGGATATGCCGCACTGGATTTCCATTTTGATAACGGCAAATCATTAAATCAGCCGTACGACTTATATTATTATGACAAAGCAACCAATGAATACCAGAACAAAAGAGCAGATACCGGTAAAATCAGTGTAAACTCCTGGTCTAGCAACTACAAAACAATCACCCTGAATGCCCGTATCGGTTATAGCCATACATTTGCCGAAGCTCACAAAGTAGATGCATTCGTGGCCTACGAACAAAGCAAATATGATTATAACACTCTTTCCGCCTATCGTACCAACTATCTGTCTACAGCCATTCCTGAAATATTTGCAGGCAGCAGTGTACCCGAAGACAAGGACAATGGAGGTTATTCAGACGCTACAGCACGTTGCAATTTCTTCGGACGTATCAACTATGGATATAAAGACAAATATTTAGCAGAGGTAACATTGCGCTACGATGGCTCCATGAATTTTGCTCCCGGTCATCGTTGGGGATTGTTCCCGGCTTTCTCACTGGGTTGGGTGATGAGTGAGGAAAAATTCTTCGAACCGATAAAGGATGTGGTCAGCTTCTTCAAACTGAAAGGTTCCTGGGGCATGATGGGTAATGACAATATCGCCGCCTATCAGTTCATGTCCCAATACAAATTCTTAGCAGATAATAAAGGGCCGTACTTTGGAGCAGGAGAGGACGGACACATCAACCAAGGCTTTTACCAAGCACGAGTAGCCAATCCAGTAGTAACTTGGGAAAAAGCAAAGACTTTAAACTTAGGTTTATCCACACAATTCTTAAACGGAAAATTTGGTCTGGATTTTGATTGGTTCCATTCCAACCGTAATGATATCCTTTGTTACCGTAACGCATCCATTCCTTATTACGCAGGAATGACTCTGCCACAAGAGAACATAGGTGAAGTTACTAACTCCGGCATAGAAATCATAGCTACATATCGAGATCGTGCAGGTGATTTTGAATGGGGGATCACAGGTAACTTAACTTACGCAAAAAATAAGGTGAACTATATGGATGAGGCAGCCAGCACTCCTGCATGGCAAAAGACAGAAGGCCATCCCATTGACGGACAAGTACTCTATAAAGCATTAGGCATCTATCAAACTCAAGAGCAGGTAGATAATACGCCACATATTGACGGAGCCAAACCAGGAGACTTGATTTATCAAGATACGAATGGCGACGGTAACATAACATGGGATGATGCAATCCGTATTGATGAAACAGCTACTCCAAAAATCATTTACGGATTTACATTAAATGGAGGTTGGAAAGGTATCGATTTAAATATGTTTTTCCAAGGACAGGCCAAAGCCAGCCAATTAGTCCAGCCAACCATGAACATGGCGACAGATTTTTATGAAGGACGCTGGAAAGAAGGAAACACCTCGGAAGAAAATGCCAACGCACGTTGGCCTAAAGCCTTCATAAAACAAACTTATGGTGATACTTGGAATGGGCAAGCTTCGACATGGTGGTTACGTAATGCATCCTTCTTACGTTTAAAATCAGTGGAATTAGGTTATACATTGCCTAAGGATCTAACAGCTAAAGTAGGAATACAAAAAGCACGAATTTATGTCAACGGAGCAAACTTATTTACGATTGACAACTATAAGATTGCTGATCCGGAAGCAGGTGTAACACGTAATGACAACAACGAAGTAATCAACTCTAACGGTGTGCTAAGCTATCCGTTACAGCGAACGATTACTTTCGGTGCCAATATTACATTTTAAGAAACCCAAAAACGATGAACAATGAAAAAGATATATTTATATGTAGCCTTTGCATTGGCTAGCATAGGCATGATTTCTTGTACAGATATACTTGATCAAGACCCGCTGGACTCTTTCACAGATGAAGCAGTATGGAATGATCTTGCCCTTTCAGAAACTTATCTGAATGCGCAATATATGAACCTGATGGCCGAAAACATGAAGGGCACCCGCTTTGCACACTATACAGACGAAGTTTTTCAAAAACATACTTATGGTTCAGAAAATGTGACCCAAGGATTATTAAGCTGTGATAATGCCGGAATCGGTTGGGATGATACGATGTGGGATCCCTGGTATAGTTATTATCAATATATAAGCAAGTTGAATCTTTTTTTGGAAAAGATAGATAATGTACCCGGAGATGAGACTTCTAGAAACGAACAAAAAGGGCAAGCCCTGTTTCTACGTGCATGGAATTATCACATGCTATACAGCTTATTCGGACGTGTGCCTATCGTAGATCATACTTTTGACCTGGATTCTTCATTTGAACTGCAACGTGAAGATATGGATAAAGTAGCCGATTTCATTATAAAGGATTTAGATGAGGCCGCTGCATTGCTCCCTATAGAGTATAGTGATCCCAATGATTTCGGACGAGTTACCAAAGGAGCTGCTCTAGCTCTGAAATCCAGAGTACTATTATATAAGGCAAGTCCATTATTTGGAACACCCAGCACTGAAAAGTGGCAAGCGGCAGCAAATGCTGCAAAAGCAGTATTCGACTTAAACAAATACTATTTAAAAACGGTAAATAACAGTGAGGAATATGGAGCATTGTTTTATGATGTGAAAAATCCAGAAGTTATTTTCGAAAAATTATTTGACCCTAAATACGGATCAGGTGATAATAACTCATTTTTATATCAGGCTCCATGCGGCATTGGTAACGGCTTCCAAGGATGGGGGAATTTCAATCCGACACAAAATTTAGTGGATAAGTTCCAAATGGCAGACGGTACTGCTTCTGAAAAGAAAACACACTATGACTATTATCCCTGGAACGGGCGTGAAATTCGTTTTTATGCCGCTTTCTTATTAGATGGAGATGAATGGGGGTATGGAAAAGACAAACGCGAGGTAGAAGTATATTATGGAGGAGATGAAACGATTCCTGCCGGCAAAGACAGCAATTGGGGTGAATATTGGTGGAATGCCAGCAATACAGGATACTCCATGCGGAAGTTTCTCGACCCTTCTTATGATGCAACAGGAACAACCATGCACACTACCCCTTGGTTCTTCATCCGTCTTTCAGAAATTTATCTCAACTATGCCGAATGCCAAATTGAGCTAGGTAACAACTCAGAAGCTTTAGAGTATATAAATAAAGTACGTACCCGCGCACTTTTACCACCCGCTACAGGAGAAGATATCAGGGCCGAATATGAATATGAAAGACAAATAGAGCTGGTATTTGAAGGGCAACGTTGGTTTGATCTTCGCCGTTGGAAAAAAATGTATGAAGAATATAGCAAGCCTATTTATGGCGTGACTATCGGCAAATTTAAAAATGAAGACGGCACCTACCGCAAAGAATACTGGACAGATAATATAGTTTCCACACGTGTATTCAATAATGACAAACTGTATTGGGTACCTGTTCCGCGTTGGGAACTGAATAAGTCCAAACTGATTGATGCCGCTCCTTACGAATAATACTATTGGGAAGCAACAGATTATTAATATTAAAAAAGGAGTGTCCAACAAAGATACTCCTTTTTTAATCACCTTCATACATAAAGGAATTTCAAGTCAAATTTTCCTATATAGCTCACTATCCAGACTATTTTGCTATATTTTTGCATGATTGTTTCATATCAATACCTCTCTAAAAACTACTTTTACCCCCACAAAATATGAAAACTATATGAAAAGAACCTTGTGTACCATGAAAACAAAACTTATAATCCTGCTGCTGGCAAGCACACTTACAGCCGGAGCACAAATGTATTTCGGCACTAAAAAAGAAGTACCCGACTCTGTATTTAACGCATTGGCACAAACTCCGCCTATGGGATGGAACAGCTGGAACAAATTCGGATGCAATGTGAGCGAACAGCTCATCAAAGAAATGGCGGACGCCATGATTGCCACAGGCATGAAGGATGCAGGCTATGAATACCTGGTCATCGACGACTGCTGGCAGGTAGGACGAGACGAAGAAGGAAATATACAGGTCGATCCCAAACGTTTTCCCAATGGAATGAAAGCACTGGCAGATTATGTGCATGCCAAAGGACTGAAAATGGGAATATATTCGTGTGCAGGCTCCGAAACATGCCAGGGAAGACCCGGAAGCCGCGGATATCAGTTTCAAGATGCACGTACATACGCCGCATGGGGAATCGATTACCTGAAATACGACTGGTGCTCCAATGAAGGACAAAAGGCGGAAGCTGCTTACCGTACCATGAGCGACGCGCTGAAAGCATGCGGACGTCCTATTGTATTCAGCATTTGCGAATGGGGGGAGAATGAACCATGGAAATGGGGAAAAGGTATCGGACATTTATGGCGCATCACTCCTGACATACGCGATTGCTACCAGTGTGTATTCGACTGGGGAGGTGTGGGAGTACTCGACATTATAGACAAGATGGCCGATCTCTACCCTTATGCCGGACCGGGACATTGGAACGATGCCGAGATGTTGGAAGTAGGTAATGGTGGAATGACACGCGACGAATATATCACCCATTTCTCCATGTGGTGTATGTTAGCAGCACCACTCATGAGCGGCAACGACCTGCGCAATATGGATAAAGAAACCATAGAAATATTAACCAATAAAGAGGTAATAGCCATCAACCAAGATAAAAAAGGAGAACAAGCCCGCCGGTTTATGGATATGGGCGAAAAAGAAATATGGGCAAAGCCGCTGAATGATGGTGAACTGGCTGTATGTTTCATGAACCGTACGGAAAACAGCTGGAAACTGGATTATGACTGGAAAAACAAACCATCTATTTTGCCGATGAAGTGAACATACATCGGAAGGAATATAAAATAAGAGACCTATGGCAGCACAAAGACATAGGAACCACAGAAAGAAATACCCGGCACGAAATTCCCGCGCATGGAGTATTGATGGTCAGACTGACACCCATTAAATAATGAAACAACTCATTTATAATAATATGAAAACATATATCCTACCCCTGCTCATGATGATGCTCATCTCTTGTTCCAACTCAAAAACACAGGAAAATGAAAGCACAACGGTACCTCTGCCCGAAGGCAAAGAAATCTATATCCCCAAAGACCTGCGAAGCATGGACTTGCAAGACCCCGAAAGCAAATGGAGCTATCACCGCATGGCATGTACCGAAAACTTCGTCATCTTTTGGGAAAAAGGATTTGGTGACAACCTGTCAGACCCTCCTCAGCTGGAAGGACATTCCATGAAAGTAAACCTGAAAAATCTGGAAGAAAAACTAGAGCATTTTTACCATTATTTCTATCACACATTGCAATTCGCCAAAACCGGATCAAAATGCGACAAATACCGCATGATGGTTATGATCAATTATTCACTGGAAGGAACCGCTTATGGTGGAGACTATGACGGTGAGATCGGCGCTCTCTGGATTGCCCCCAACCGGGTACAGGACGAAAAGCTGAATTGTATAGCGCATGAACTGGGACATAGTTTCCAGTCACAAATCACCTGTGACGGCCAAGGAGAAGCCTGGGGTGGTTGCGGCTTCTTCGAAATGACCTCACAATGGATGCTCTGGCAAGTGAATCCAGACTGGATGACCGATGAAAAATATCATTGGGATGCATTCAAGACCCTTACCCACAAGGCTTATCTGCATTTGGAAAACATTTATCATTCACCATACGTCATAGAATATTGGAGCATGAAACGGGGACTGCCGTTCATCGCCGAACTTTATCGTCAGGGAAAAAGAGGGGAAGACCCTGTAATGACTTATAAACGCATGACTGGACTGACTCAGGAACAATTCTGTGATGAAATATTCGACGCCTGCCGTCATTTCATCAATTGGGATTTCCCACGGGTATGGAAAGAGACACGCCCTTATGCCAATCAATATACCTGCAAACTGAACAGCATGGATGACAACTGGTATCAGATCACACCCGAAAATTGTCCGGAAAACTACGGTTTCAACGCCATTCCTCTCTCAATCCCCCCAACCGGACAAACTGTAACAATAGAATTTTGTGGAGAAGCCGATAAAAATGGATTCCACACCATCAATGCAGACAAAGCCGGATGGCGCTATGGAATAGTAACCATCACAAAAGAAGGCAAGGCAGTCTATGGAGAAATGAAAGCAGACCCTGTGGGAAAAATCAGTTATGCTGTGCCAGAGAATTCATCTCCGGAACGTCTCTGGTTCATCGTTATGGGAAGCGCCAGCCGAACATTGGTAAATCCGAATCAGGAAGAAAAGGATGCACAATGGCCTTACCGGATAGATAACTGGAAGTCAGCCCATTATTCAAT
>ENA-OQBL01000380-OQBL01000380.1-human-gut-metagenome-genome-assembly--contig:-NODE-380-length-24578-cov-2.877306_pt1 | contig 24578 bp, 26 predicted proteins | sample MGYA00242747_ERZ504553 | MGnify/ENA primary metagenome ERZ504553 (study PRJEB26092, sample SAMD00036240) | human gut metagenome | host: Homo sapiens | study: EMG produced TPA metagenomics assembly of...
TGTACTGGGCATCACACTGGATGAGGTGAAAAAGAGTAAAGGAGTAATTCAGTAGAATCGTCTAATAACTAATATTTCAAGATGTTAAGCGAAAAGAAACAGGAATTGCAGGTTGCTGCTCTGGAAAACGGCACTGTAATAGACCATATACCCTCCGAGAGACTGTTTACCGTAGTCTCCCTGCTCGGACTGGAACACATGAGCAACAATATCACCATCGGCTTCAACCTCAAGAGCAAGAAGCTGGGCACGAAGGCATTATCAAGATTGCCGACAAGTTCTTCTGCGACGAAGAGATAAACCGTATCGCCGTGGTGGCTCCAATGTAAAACTGAACATTATCCGCGACTACGAAGTGGTGGAGAAACGCGAAGTCCGCCTGCCCGACGAACTGCGCGGAATCGTGAAATGCGCCAACCCGAAGTGCATCACGAACAATGAGCCTATGCCTACGTTGTTTCATGTCGTGGATAAGGACAATTGCGTCATCAAATGCCACTACTGCGAAAAGGAGCAGACCAGAGAAGATATTGAGATTATATGAAAGAAGACTGGAAACCCGGAACCATGATTTATCCGCTGCCCGCCGTACTGGTGAGCTGCGGAAGCACTCCGGAGGAATATAACATTCTGACTATCGCATGGACGGGGACGATTTGTACGAACCCGCCCATGTGCTACATCTCCGTACGCCCCGAACGCCACTCCTACGACATCATCAAGCGGAATATGGAATTCGTCATCAATCCTCACCACGAAAGACATGGCCCGTGCCACGGACTGGTGTGGCGTACGCTCCGGAAAAGGACTACAACAAATTCGAGGAAATGCATCTGACACCCGGGAAAAGCACCGTAGTCAGCGCGCCTCTTATCGAGGAATCACCGCTTTGCATAGAATGCCGGGTAAAGGAGATTATGGCTCTCGGTTCGCACGACATGTTTATAGCAGATGTGGTAAATGTCCGTGCCGATACCGTAATCTGAACCCTGAAACCGGCAAACTGGAACTGGCGGAAACGAATCCGCTGGTTTATGTGCACGGCGGATATTATGAGCTGGGGGAAAAGATAGGCAAGTTCGGATGGACGGTGGAGAAAAAGAAGTAATAATGCGATAAAGGTTTTAAGAGATGGAGCTGCGACGAATCCTGATGGGCTTATATCTGTTGGCCTTCCCCACCATGATGTGGGGACAGACTCCGATTGTGCCCGGTACTGCCGATGAAGAGCATTCGGACACGCAGAACTCGTCATTCGTTCAAGCGTTCACTCTTCCTGTCCTTGTGTCCCAGTTCAGCGTCAACGGAGTGCCCATCGACGAAGTGCAGAACAATTACAAGATAGGATATTTCGGTTCCCTTTTCATGCGGATAAACTTCGACCGCCACTTTCTGCAACCGGAAATATCCTACAACATCAACCGGTGCAACATCACCTTCGAGAAACCTCTGCCCGAAAACGCCGCATCAGGAGCCCTGCCGGAGGAAGCCTCCATTACATCGTCCATCCACAGTATAGACATCCCCGTCATCTACGGATACAACTTCGTCAAGGAGGGACCGTACAGCCTTGCCGTCTTTGGCGGACCCAAAGTGCGCTATATATGGGACCGGAAAAGGCGACATCGACTTCGAGAATTTCGACCAGGTGAATATCCGTGAAAGGCTGCGTCCGCTCAATCTCAGCTTCACGGTCGGCGTATCCGTCACCATCTCACGCGTCTTTTTCGACTTCCGTTACGACATGGGGCTGCACAACATCTCCAAAAGTGTGACATACGATATTCCGGCCGACAACAACGCCGCAGACGAAAATACGAAAAAGCGAAATCCGTTTTCACCGCAGGGACAATGTGCTGAGTTTTTCTTTCGGAGTGTTCATTTTGACAGTAAATTTCTTCCTTTTCTTTCAATTTTATTCATTTATTTCCCGTAAATTTGATGCGCTTAATAAGAGAACACAGATTTACCAAACTTATCTAATAAGCAGAATGAAAAGAGATGATTTAATTTTCGAACTTATCGAAAAAGAACACCAACGTCAGCTCAAAGGCATTGAACTGATTGCATCAGAGAACTTTGTAAGTGACCAAGTTATGCAGGCAATGGGCTCCTGCCTTACCAACAAGTATGCTGAAGGATACCCCGGCAAGCGTTACTATGGTGGCTGTGAGGTAGTGGATCAGAGTGAACAGATTGCCATCGACCGCCTGAAACAAATCTTCGGCGCAGAATGGGCCAACGTACAGCCGCACTCCGGTGCACAAGCTAATGCAGCCGTATTCCTCGCCGTGCTCAACCCGGGCGACAAATTCATGGGACTGAACCTTGCACACGGTGGTCACCTCTCCCATGGCTCCCTGGTCAACACTTCCGGTATTATCTATACTCCCTGCGAATACAATCTGAACCGGGAAACCGGACGCGTGGACTATGACCAGATGGAAGAAGTTGCCCTGCGCGAGAAACCCAAAATGATTATCGGCGGCGGTTCTGCTTATTCCCGCGAATGGGACTACAAGCGCATGCGCGAAATCGCGGACAAGATAGGTGCCATCCTGATGATTGACATGGCTCATCCTGCCGGACTGATTGCAGCCGGTGAACTGGATAACCCCGTGAAATACGCCCACATAGTGACCTCTACTACTCACAAGACTCTGCGTGGTCCTCGTGGTGGCGTTATCATGATGGGTAAGGACTTCCCCAATCCCTGGGGCAAGAAAACTCCGAAGGGAGAAATCAAGATGATGTCCCAGTTGCTGGATTCAGCCGTATTCCCCGGTATCCAAGGTGGTCCGCTGGAACATGTCATCGCAGCCAAAGCCGTTGCCTTCGGCGAAATCCTGCAACCGGAATGGAAAGAATATGCCAAGCAGGTGAAGAAAAATGCCGCTGTCCTGGCACAAGCCTTGATGGACCGTGGCTTCACTATTTGTTTTCCGGCGGTACGGACAACCACTCCATGCTGGTGGACCTGCGCAGCAAATATCCCGATTTTGACCGGTAAGGTTGCCGAGAAAGCGTTGGTATCTGCCGACATCACCGTAAACAAAAACATGGTTCCGTTTGACAGCCGCTCGGCTTTCCAGACTTCCGGCATCCGTTTGGGTACTCCTGCCATCACAACCCGTGGTGCCAAGGAAGACCTGATGCTCGAAATTGCCGAGATGATTGAAACCGTTCTGTCCAACGTAGACAACGAACAAGTCATCGCAGAGGTACGTGCACGCGTCAATGCAAAGATGAAAGAATATCCTCTGTTTGCTTATTGATAAGCAAACAGCAATTAAGAATTAAAATTAAAGGCTGCGCGATGTTCGCTTTGAACTGCGCAGCCTTTATTCTTGCTTTTTAATTCTAAACGCGCTCCGCGCGTTTAGCTCAGCCCTTCTATATTTCCATCCACAATATCAATGTGTTCGGCTTGTGGTTTCTTTGGTAATCCCGGCATACGAAGAATTTCACCGGCGATGGCTACAATCATTTCCGCACCGTTGTTGACTACAATATCCTTGATATGGAATTCAAAGTTATTGACCGCACCATATATCTTCGGATCGGCAGAGAAGGAGTACTGCGTCTTGGCGATACAGACGGGGTAATGGCTGATACCCATCTGCTCTATCAGTTTGATAACCTTGCGGGAATGGAGACTGTAAGTCACTACACTTGCTCCGTAGAGGTTGCAGGCTACCTTTTCGATTTTGCGTTCCACGCAATCGTTCTCCTCGTAAGTGAAGGTCAGCGGCTCGGATGGTTTGTTCTCAATAGTATCTACTACCAGATTGGCAAGGTCAACGGCTCCCTCTCCTCCTTTGGCAAAGGCGTTGTTCACGGCAAAACCTACCTCGAAGCCTTTTCTTCGCAATGGCGGCGGGATAGCTTCCACCTCCTCGTCCGTATCACTGGTAAAACGGTTGAATGCCACGATGACCTGCTGACCGAATGACGCAAATTGCGTACATGCTTGTCCAGATTGCCGAAGCCCTCTTTCAGTCCTTCCATATTGGGTTCCTTGATGCGGTCCAGACTGACGCCGCCATGCATCTTCAATCCTTGTGCGGTAGCAACGATTATCGTCAACTTGGGTTGTAGGCCGCTCTTGCGGCACTTGATGTTGTAGAACTTCTCCGCACCCAGGTCAGCCCCGAAGCCGGCTTCCGTCACTACATAATCGCCGAATGTCATGGCCATTTTTGTGGCAAGAATGGAGTTGCAACCATGGGCAATATTTGCGAACGGTCCTCCATGAACAAAAGCGGCAGTACCTTCGGTAGTCTGCACCAAGTTGGGATTGATGGCATCTTTCAGCAGAACAGTAATGGCACCGGCTACTCCTAACTCTTTCACAGTGAATGGAGTACCATCAAAACGAAATCCCAAGATAATGTTCTCGATGCGACGGCGGAGGTCATCAAGGTCTGTTGCCAAGCAAAGAATGGCCATAATTTCAGAAGCCGGAGTAATGTCGAAGCCCGACTCCTCGGTAATGCCGTTAGTGCTCGGACCCAATCCGGTGACAATACTGCGCAAGGAACGGTCGTTTACATCGAGTACACGCCGCCAGATGATTTCTTTCAGTCCGAAGCCGTCCGCCTGATGTTGGTACAAATAATTGTCGAGTAATGCGGAAATCATGTTGTGTGCCGAAGTAATGGCGTGAAAGTCGCCCGTAAAGTGCAGGTTTATCTTCTCCATGGGAAGCACCTGGGCATATCCTCCGCCGGCAGCACCGCCTTTCATGCCGAAACAAGGACCCAAAGAGGGTTCGCGCAGAGCGACAATTGCCTTTTTGCCTATCTTGTTCAGTCCCAGTGCCAGACCGATGGATACGGTTGTTTTACCGATACCCGCCTTTGTCGCAGTAATTGCCGTCACCAGTATCAGATTACTTTTCTTCACCTTCTCTTCATCAATCAGATGAGTGGGAATCTTGGCTATGTATCGTCCATAGTTCTCTACCTCGTCACGCGGGATATCCACACTTTCGGCAACCTGCTTTATCTTCTTCAGCTCTATGCTGCGGGCTATTTCAATGTCCGATTTCATACAGAGTCTTTTCTTTAAATAACAACTTTAATGTTTTGAAAGTTGCAAAAGTACATTTTTTGTAGCAAACCACATCAAGGTAGAAATACTTTTATTACATTTGCAAGAGACAAAAACATGGTTCATCTTATGAATAAATCTGAATTGGATGTTACTTATTTCATCTCGTTCTGCATAGAGCAGTATAAAAAGAAGAACTCTATGCAGGGAAGGGAGTAATGGAGTTGTTTGACAGATACGGAGTGTTACAATAGAGGCACTAACCTATCTCAATTATATTAAAGCAGAGGAGGTATACTATGAATAGAAAAATTACAGACAATAACCTATATTTATTGCTACCCTCCAAAGTCAGTCTGTTCAATTGCTTGAAAAGGAAAACACCAAATATTGGCATTACGGTCCTGTCGCATTGTATGAAAGTTTCATTAGAGAACGGGAATAATTTGATTATCATTCCATCAGTTTTCCCAGTTTCTCCAACAAACTGCCTTTCCCGTAACCGGACCACATCTCTACAACCTCTCCCTCCGGAGATAAAAACACATAGCGGGGAATGGAGCCTGCGCTATACTTGGCATACAATCCGTGATTGCCTTTCAAGTCATTCAAGTTCCACCAACTGATGGCATGATGGCGCGAAGCTATCTCCCAATTTGTTTTGTCATCAATGCTTATACTTACTACCTCCAAACGGTCTTTATACTTTTGGCTGATTTCCTTCATCTCCGGCAAAGCCTTGAGGCAAGGACCGCAACCACGGCTCCAGAAATCTATCAGCACCGCTTTCCCCTTGAAATCGGACAAGCGGTGTACGTTTCCTTGCAAGTCAAACAAGTCACCATCCGCAGCTTGCTCTTGGGTAGCAACCGTCTGGGCAGGAAATAGATATGCCCGGATATCCAGAGCTTCCGGTGTCTCGCGCTGTTCATCGGTAAGTCTGGCATATAACTCCTCTACTTCTTTGCGATAGGGATATCCCTTGGTGTACCTCACCCCTATCGCCAGACTTTTCAGTTTATCCATCCATACCTCCTCTATCGGCAACTGCTTCATGCGGGCTATAACATTGGAATCTATGCGGATATCCAAATCATTTTCTACTTTCTCCAAGCTGTCACGTAGAGCAACGACCTTTGCCAATACCTCCTTATCATCCGGTTTCCGGGGATATTTGCGCATCAATCGCATGTGCTCCATTCTATTCTCCTGATTATGGTTCCATAAATCCCGTGAATCGTTTACAAAAAGCTGCCATATCTTCTGTTGCGGCATTTCACTTTCCACCTGCCAGGTGTAGATGTTCATATCCTCGCCCGTCAAGCGGATATGGGAACCTTCCTTAGCCCAAAGGGACAATCCCATACTATACAGATTACCGTCACGAATCATCAAACTCAAACGTTCTGTATCTGTTTTAGAGATAGGTATTTCAAAACGAAAACTGTCTCCCTGAAGGGTATCTGTTGCAATACTGTTTCCCACGTCTCCTTCCATCCGAAATAGATTCAGGCAGACTCCTTGCTTCACATTCTTTACTTTTCCTTCAATGACACAAGTACCTTGCGCCTGCATACAAACGCTTACTAATAACAGAAATACAGCGCTTACTACCTTCCTGCAGTTCATATCCTTTATCGATTTTGATTAACAATGAACAATGATACTAAGAATAAAGGAATTACGAAAATATCGTAATCCCTTTTATTCATATTTAACATCGACCTTTTTTATTGTAACTATTCAGCGAATAATTACTTTTTATTTGAACCGCGACGTATCCACCGCCTCCCGTTGCTTCTCCTTATATCCTCCGAATTTATAGGTAAACGATACGCCGAATTCGCGGAAGCATGAGTAATGATTCGTCACATTCTGCGTCTTGAAACGGATGCGGGGAGAAATCTGTCCCGTCTCAAAAATATCGTTGCAGTAGAGGTTGAGGATGGCTTTGTTCTTGGCAAAGCCGTAGCGCAGGGCAATATTCACATTGCCCGACGTAGGCAGGTCGTAAATGCCCTGAATGGCTTTACTATGCACAAAGCCGGTCACCGTCAGCTTCAAGTCGGGTTTGGTGGAGAGAGTAAAAGTATTGCTCATCTGGGCAATGCCATAGCATTGCTTTCTGTCGAAAGGAATATCCCAGAAATCACCATCCTTTTCGCGGTGCCACAAGCCTATGAGGGTAAGGCGAGAATTCAACCAATCCTTCACCTTAAATGGGATAGAGGCTTGTATTCCTGCTTGTTGCTGATAATCAAAATTGAGTGTCTTGTAGATTTCAACCAGACGTTCGGAGGATTGGTAGAGTGTCTGTACAGAGTAGTCCTTGGTGTGGTTGAACCAGGCGCTGAAGATGTATTTGCTCTTCAAAATATAGGTCATTTTCAGCTCATACTCTTGTGCCGGTTTCAGCAACGGATTACCATGCAGCTCAGAGTATCCACCGCCGATGTAAGAGACGGCATCCTGCACCGCCCAGTAGTCGGGATAGTCCTTGTCGCTGCTCAGAGAGAGCTGAAGGATATGTCCCGGTGCCAGCATATAGTTCAAGTTGACGATGGGATACCAGTCCCACTGGTTCCAGACGGGAGTCTTGTAATGCTCCACAGCCAGGGAAGCGTCCAAAGCGAGTTTGTCGCCGAAACTCTTGCTGAAACCTGCATAGATATTCCAGGTCTGTTCGCGGCGGCGGGACTTCATATTGCTTAAGGCATCTGAGGAGGTCAGTTGTTCGCCGGTTTCGGGGTCGTAATAATATTGGTAGCTGTTGTCGATGCTGGTAGTATAGATGGCTCCGTAATTCAAATCCCAACCTTTTCCCAGACTATGCTCCTGGGCCAGAAAGAATTTCCATCGGTTGATGCGTTGGCAATCTTCGGTGTAGAAGTCAAGTTCCTCATCCTGCATGCGGCTATGCGCAACTGGTCGGACGGGGAACGGTAGTAGGTCAGTTCGGCACCGGCTTTGAGGCCGAAAGGGGTACGATAGTCCAGACGGCCGTTGTGCAGCCAGTCGGTGCTATTGCCATGAGTTGTGGACACCTGCGTGCCCGTCACGCCCTTCCAGTTGTGGGAGGTGGAATTAGCCACCGTTATAGACGAAACTCAGCTGATGGTCCTTGGCGATGTTATAGTCCGCCCCTACCCTGAAATTATGGGTATGGCTGCGGCCACGGCCCACCTCATCTGTTGTCATGGGGTGAACCGAGCCGTCTGCCAGGGTGTGCACAGCCTCTTTGTCGGTAGTAGAGTAGCCCCCGGCCATGGCTGTGCGAGTAAAGGAAAATCTGCTGAGAATTTACTTTTTTGCTGAAGAGCAGGCTGGCGCGTTCCTCAAAGCCTTCGTTATGCTTCTGGCGATACTTGGCATAGAGTTCGCCTTGCCAGGAGGCCGGGGCCGCCTGCCGATTGTTTCAGGGTGATATTGATCAGTGCGCCACGCACCTGGTAGCGTGCAGGGGCGTTGTACATCACTTCCGCCTTCTCTATGCGGCTGGCAGGGATGCTGCGCAGCAAGGAATAGAGCTGCTCTGTGCTGAGGGTGGTTACTTTGCCGTCCAGGATAACGGTGACTCCCTGGCCTGCCAACTGCAGCCCGCCATTCATCTCGATGACGCCGGGAAGCTCTTTCACGGCATCGTAGGCATTGTCTACAGGGAGGTTCCGGATAAGGCGGGGCAGGTCGTACACCAGCTTGCCTTGCGCTGGCCTTAACGATGGGGCGTTCACCGGTAATCATCACTTCCGGCAAAGGTCTGATAAAGACTGTCCAGACGGGCATCGGTCGTGATAAGGCTGTCGGCGCTGAGGATGCGGTTGTCGTCCGCACCGGAGGTGGTTGCAGTACCGTTATTCTCTTGTGCCGAAAGGCTGATGCTCAAAGCACAGCATACAATAGGGAGTAAATAGAATCGTTTCATGTTCTTCATTTTTATTTATGTTTATATTCTTCTTCTGCAAATCTTCGTCTGCAAAGTACGGCAGAATCAGCAGAAACTTGTGTTATCAGCGGCTTACCAAGTGTTATCCAGTGTTATCGGGAGTGTTATTTAGTCTTATCGGATGATAGGTTTCACAATATTAATCTTACCTTTGTATGTATAAAAGTAACCGGAAACAAACATGAAACTGCCATTCAAATATATTGCCATACTTGTCATCGTCTCCCTGGCCGGTATCTTCGCCTACCAAGCCTACTGGCTGACGGGGCTCTACCATACCATGCACAGCGAAATGGAAAGGGACATCACCGAAGCCATGCGCATGAGCGACTATAACGAAATGATGATACGCGTGGATAAAATGAAGCAGGACGACATCAACCACGGTGAAGTCAGCGTATCAGCCGGATACAGCGATGACGGAAAATCATTTGTCCGTAGCAGTACCACCATCTCCCGTGAAGATTCTTTGGACAACGCTACCCTGCACGAAACCTTCATGCCCAAAGGAGACAGTGTTTACGTGACCCACCCGAACGATTCAACCCGCGTGGAAGTCAGTGTCAGGAAGAACGTTCCTTTGCTCACCAAAGAGGACAGTGTGCTTTTCATCGACCAGTACAGGGAAACGGATAAAGTCCGTTGGATGTCTGCCGATTCTGCCCGAGAGCCTCTGGAAGAAGCAGTCAGGGACTCAGACAGCTCTCCCCAATCCGCATTGAGTGCCAAAGAGAGACTGGATGTGATTTTGCGCGACCAAAACAGTATGCTGGAACTCGCCACCTACTTCCAGCGCGGACTGCATTCGGGACTGGACATCATTTCCGACCCCGACGTAGTGCTTTATGACAGCCTGCTGACTTCATTCCTGCACGACCGTAACATCAATCTTCCCCATAGGCTGCTACATCTTCACAAAGGCAGCAAATGGGACTCTACCATTCTCTATATAGATACATTGGTAAACATCGGTACCCCCGGCTATGTACCTACCTCAAAAGCCGTGGAATATAATTATTCTTTCGACATCAATACAAATCAAAGCTACCGTCTCATCATGGAACCGGCCGGCATGTTGGTCTTGCGACAGATGTCGGGCATTCTCACCACATCATTCGTTATTCTGATCGTACTCGCTTTCTCCTTCTGGTTCTTGATACGCACCATCCTGAAACAGAAGACACTGGAAGAGATGAAGAGCGATTTCACCAACAACATCACCCACGAACTGAAAACCCCCATCGCCGTAGCATATGCCGCCAACGACGCTCTGCTCAACTTCAACCAAGCGGAGGAAAAGGCCCAACGCGACAAATACCTGCGTATCTGCCAGGAACAGCTTCAGCGCCTCAGTGGACTGGTTGAACAGATACTTTCCATGAGTATGGAACGCCGCAGGACTTTCCGCCTGCACCCGGAGGAGTTTGCAATACGTGATATTCTGGAAACGCTCATCGAACAACACAAGCTGAAAGCGGAAAGCTCCGTCCATATATCGGTGGACATCGAACCGGAAGATCTGAGCGTACTTGCCGACCGTACGCATTTCAGCAACATCATCAGCAACCTGATAGACAACGCCATCAAATATTCGCATGGAGAAGCCGAAGTGACCATCCATTGCCGCAAGGTAACCGTCGAAGGGCAGAATGAACAGACTGAAATCTCCGTCAGCGACCACGGTATCGGTATTGCTCCCGAGAAGCAGAAGCACATCTTCGACAAATTCTACCGCGTACCCACGGGTAATCTGCACGATGTGAAAGGCTATGGGCTGGGATTGTTCTATGTGAAGACCATGATAGAGAAGCATGGTGGCAGCGTATCGGTAAAGAGTGAGTTGGGAAAAGGAAGTACCTTTACGATAAGGATATGATAACATTATTTGTTAGGGTACTTTACATTACTTGTTAAGGAGCTTTACATTACTTGTAACAAAAGCGACAATTATGGAAAAGATAACCGTACTTCTGGTTGAGGACGAACAGACCCTCGCCATGATTATCAAGGACACATTGGAAGGGCAGAACTTCATCATCCACACCGCAGCAGACGGTGAAGAGGGATTGCGCAAGTTCTTCGACCTCCGCCCCGACGTGCTGGTGGCAGACGTGATGATGCCCCGCATGGACGGCTTTGAAATGGTGCGCCGCATCCGGCAGACCGACAAACAGACCCCGGTACTGTTCCTTACCGCCCGCTCCGCCATCAACGATGTGGTGGAAGGGTTTGAGCTGGGTGCCAACGACTACCTGAAAAAATGCCTTTTGGAATGCAGGAACTCATTATCCGCATAAAGGCCCTGGTAGGCAAAGCTTTCTCCTTTACAGAAGAAAAGCCCAAAGAAACTACCGTTTTTGAAATCGGTGACTACCGTTTCAATTCCGTCACTCAACGACTTGCTTTTGCAGGCAGCACCCCGACTTCACCTAACGCGGATACGGAAGTGGAACTCTCCCACCGCGAGTCCGAAATACTGAAACGCCTTTGCGAGAACCGCAACCAGGTGGTCAACACCCAGAACGTATTGCTCGACCTCTGGGGAGACGACAGCTTCTTCAACTCCCGCAGCCTGCATGTGTTCATCACCAAAGCTGCGGCATAAACTGGCCGGAGACGAGCGCATCCGTATCGTCAATGTGCGGGGAATAGGATATAAACTAATAGTGAACTAAACTAAAACTAAACTACTATTTATGAGAAAGTTATTATTCATCACTTTTATCTGTTCCTCACTCTGCGCCTATGCACAGAGCGAGATTCCGGAAGACACAATAAAGAACCGGCCTCCCGTAAAGAAAGAGCAGATTCCCTTTTCTCCAAAAGAGAACAAGCGTACGGGCCTTGATGAAAGCCAGCCCCAACAAAGTCTGCAGGGCGAACAGCAGGAAGAGATAAATCTCCATCTCCCTCCCTCCGACTATGTGGAGCCCCTGCCCTGGACGGACATGAAGAAGATACACTTTCAGAAGAACATCTTTGAATGGGACTTCCAGCGTTTCGCCGATTTCCTGCTCTCGCCGGAAGTCGTACTGACGATGTACGGCAGCCATAACACCTATCCTGCAATGGGCTCCATCATGCAGGCTGGCGCAGGAATTACTTATTACAGTCCCGACGGACATTGGGAACTGAGCGGCGGAGTGTATGCCGCCCACTATTCCATCTCTACCCCCTCCTCCATTGCCGGCGCCCGGTATGCCAAAAGGGATGCCCCCCGGGGTACCCAATGGGACGTAGGTTACAATGCCTCCGTATCCTACCGCATCAATCCCTACATGCGCCTGCATGCCTTCGGCCAGTATTCGGGCTACGGGAGAAGCAACTCCTTTCATGGATATATGAACCCGATGTATCCGCAAAGCGGTTATGGCATGGTACTGGAACTGAAAGTGACGGACTGGCTCGACCTCAACGGAGGCCTGGAACGGAGCTACGACCCCACCAAAATGAAATGGGTGACTTCGCCCGTCTTCGCCCCTACCATTCGTATAAAGAAATAGAAATAATACAAAGATATTTCCGGAAATAGAGGGAAACGAGTATCTTTGTTCAGTCCGCCCCTATGCGGCAGACAGCAACTGAAATTGTGAACAAAGAACTATGAAACGAATCTTCTTCTGCATCATCATTTTACTTGCAGGCATGTCATCCGTCAGCGCACAGAGCGAGATGCCTGCCGATACGGTACGTACTGCAGTACATGGCGAAGCGTCTCCCGAAGGCATGTCTCCGTCTGAAAAGGAGCTTCTGCCGGGCGTGAAGAATTACGACGGCTTCCTGCTGGATATGGGGCTGATGAATCTGTCTGCCCCCACTCTTCCCAAATTCACTTTGGAGATACCGGATGCCAGCAAGGACTACAGCCGCATCTTCCGGTTGAACCCGAACGTGACTTATTCACAAGGCCTTTCGAACATATTCTCACTCAGCAACTCCCGGTATTTCAGTTCGAATCCCTTCGGACTGACGGGCTTCTGGGGCTCTACTGACAACCTGCAAATGGGAAGTTTCACTTTGAAGAACGGCATGCGCATCCATACGTACGGCGAATATGACAAGGACGGCTGGAAAGTGCCCAACCCTTCCGCACTGCCTTGGGAAAAGAACAATTTCAAAGGGGCGTTCGAGCTGAAATCAGCCAACGGAGCCTTTGGCATACGCATCGAGGTACAGCAAGGCAGGCATGTGCCCTATTGATGCCCACACCATTTAACAACCAAAGTCAATGGCAAGAAAGAAAATACTGGTGATAGGTGCCAACGGTTTTACCGGCAGGCGCATCCTGGATGATTTGTCCCGCAACTTGTCTTATCAGACAACGGGCTGTTCCCTGCACGACGACATCTGTCCCCATTCGGGCAACTATCGCTTTATCCGCACGGATATATGCAACCGCCAGGCGGTGGAAAAGCTTTTCCAGGAAGTACAGCCGGATGTTGTAATCAATACCTCCGCCCTCTCCGTCCCCGATTATTGCGAAACGCACCATGCAGAAGCGGATGCCGTCAACATCACTGCCGTAGAGCACCTGGCAGAATGCTGTGAGACGGGAGGCAGCCGTTTTATCCATCTTTCCACCGACTTCGTTTTCGGTGGTGATACGGACCGACCCTATACAGAGGAGGATATTCCCGCTCCCGTTAATTATTACGGCTACACCAAACTGGAAGGTGAGAAACGTATCGCTGCCGTTTGCAAGGATTATGCCATCGTGCGTGTAGTGGTGGTGTACGGTGCCTCCCTGCCCGGACAGCATGGCAATGTGCTTCAACTGGTGGCAAACAGATTAAGGAGCAATGAGGAAGTGTTCGTCGTGTCCGACCAATGGCGTACGCCCACCTTCGTGGGAGACGTGTCGCAAGGAGTGGAGAAGCTGATAAGTCATCCGCAAAACGGTATCTATCATCTCTGTGGCAGCGAGTGCCTGACCATTGCAGACATCGCTTATCGGGTAGCGGACGTATTGGGACTGAATCGCTCGCTCATCCGTCCCGTCACTACGAAGGAGATGAATGAAAAGACGCCACGTCCCCGTTTCAGCGGGCTGAGTATAGAAAAGGCACGCCGGGAACTGGGATATCGACCGCATACGCTGAAGGAAGGAATAAAGCTGATGTTCGGATAGTAAATAATGCAAGTTCGGATGGCAGCAGATTCGACTACAGCAACTCCGGCTCTGCCAGTCCTTTCTCTTTGCGATACACACGTACCATCTCCAGAATCACATCTCCATATTTCTCCACCCCTTTCTTTCCGAAATACGGAATGCGTACAAGCATGGCCTTATCCGAAGGAAGCAGATTGCTGATACCCAGAATTGCCTTCTGCTGAATGACGGTATATACGGGCAACCCTAATGCGGAAGCTTCTGCATTGCGCCATGCCACCAAGCGGTTGTAAAGTTCCGGATGCAACACATCCGTGGGTACTTCAACAGCTGCAGCATCGCGTTTCCGCTCACGCGGACGTTCTCTTTATCAGCCTGCTTACTGCTTCCCTGCCCTTCTTTGGCAGCAGCACTTCTCCCTTTGCCTTTACCCTTCTGCGAAGCCGAATCGTCAATGGAAAGCAGTGCTTTCTGCTTCAAGTATCCTGCCACATGGAAACCATTCTCCAGTACATAATCCAGCAAATCAGTCTTCAAGTCAAACATTGCCTCCAGTTCCTCCATGGCATCCCGGAGCTTCTTCTTCAACTCATTTATTGTCGGAAGTTACCGTACTCGCCATCACCGCATCCAGCGGTTGCAACTGCTCTTGAAAATAAGTGGCGGCAGAGTGTATGCGCCCCTGCAAAGTCGGGTCGGCTGCATAGTCCTGCGCAGTATCAATCAGACGGGTATACTGGATACCGAACTTCTGGGCCACTTTCGTCACTTTGTCGTGAAAACGTTCCACTTCCTCCTTGCAGGCTGCGAGTTGCTTGGGAAAGAGCTTGTACAAGTGCTCGTCTATCAGCCGCACATACCGCCGCAAAGCCTGCTCCATGGGCTGGAAATCGAACAAGCCCGACAGCAGTTCCAGGAAATAGGTCTGCTGCAAGGAACGGAAGCGTTTCTCGTCCGGCTCGTTTCTCCGTGCCTCCATCGTGAAGGTTTCCACTGCATTGTCATTGATTATGGCTCTTGCAGAAAGCGGGGCACTGAGCACCACTCCCTCCAATGTCTTGCAGCGGCTCAGGGCCACATACGTCTGCCCATGCGCAAAGGAGGCGCTGGCATCAATCACGGCACGTTCAAACGTCAGTCCCTGGCTTTTGTGGATGGTAATTGCCCAAGCCAGTTTCAACGGATACTGCCGGAATGTTCCTTCAATATCTTCTGTAATCTCCTTGGTTTCCTCATCAAGCACATACTTGGCATTCGTCCACTCTTCCTCCTGAAGTAAGAAGGTAGCGTCGCTTCCCTTGCTGCGCACTTCAATTCCATCTGCCGACACGGCTGTCACCTCTCCAATCATGCCATTGTAGTAACGGTGTTCGCCGGAGGTGTCGTTCTTCACAAACATTACCTGGGCACCGCGTTTCAGTTCCAGCACCTCATCCGTAGGATAGGAATATTCGGGAAACTTTCCGTCAATCTTGGCGCGAAAGGCATACGAGCGTCCCGGAAGTTGTTCCAGCTCATGGTCATTAATCCGTTGGGCCTGATAATTGTGGGTCACCAGGCGGATGTATCCTTCTTCTTTATCAGGTACGAAATTGGGAATATACCGGCGGTTCAAGGCTTCCAGCACTTGTCCGTCACAACGGTTTTCGCGAATGCGGTTCAGTAATTCAAGAAAAGTCCCATCGTTCTGCCGATAGACTTTCTTTAGCTCTATGGTGCAATATTCCGTCTGCTTCAAGGCCTGGCTGGAAAAGAAATAGGGCGTGTCATAGTATTTGCGCAGCATCTGCCACTCATCGTCTTTCACTACGGGAGCAAGCTGCTGAAGGTCGCCAATCATCAGCAACTGCACGCCGCCAAAAGGTTTGTTCCGGTCGCGGAACCGCCTCAAGACGGCATCCACCGAATCGAGCAAGTCGGCACGGACCATACTGATTTCATCGATGACCAATAAATCTATACTGCGTATAATGTTGATTTTCTCTTTCCCGTAACGGAAACGGTAAGATGCTTTGCCATCCGCGCTGAATGAGCTTTCGGGCACATAAGGAGCGAAAGGTACTTGAAAAAAAAGGAGTGGATGGTGACACCGCCTGCATTGATAGCGGCAATTCCCGTCGGCGCAAGTACAATCATCCGTTTCGGACTCTCTGCCTTCAGTCTTCGCAGGAAAGTTGTCTTACCGGTACCTGCCTTGCCGGTCAAAAAAAGATGAGTGCCTGTGTTTTCAATGAATTGCCATGCAAGCGCTATTTCGGGATTATTCTCCATGGATATGTTTATTATTCAACCAATCCGCTCTCTCTCAGAATGATACGGATTTCATCAGTAGCCATATATGATAATAGGACAAAGATAGCGGTTATTTCGTTATCCTTGTCCTATTATTCCATTTATTTGTACCCATCCTGAGAAAGCCCTTTACGGGGCAATCCGGACTATTTCAAGCTACCGCCGATAATATCGAGCAGCTCATTCGTAATGGCCTGCTGACGGCTCTTGTTATACTGTTTCGTCAAATCCTGAATCAGCTCATTGGCATTGTCTGTCGCCGTCTGCATGGCAAGCATACGGGCAGCATGTTCCGAAGTATTGGAATCGAGAAGCACGGTAAATATCTTCTGACTCAACACTTTTGGCAGAAGTTCCGCTATCAACTCGCCGACGGAAGGTTCCACAATGTAATCATTATTGAAACTGCGGGCATCTTCCGGTACATCTTCTGCCGCCTCCTGCGCCACTTGCGTCAGGTCAATGGGCAGATAATTCTCGCGAAGCAGCACCTGCGAACCCATCGATTTGAAGTGGTGGTAAATCAGCTCCACATGGTCAATTTGCTTTTCCACAAACTCATGCATCAGCTTCTCCGCCAGCTCATACGCTTCAACGTACGAAGGCTTGTCTGCCATCAACTGATAGCTGCCTTGCGGCACATATCCCATTTTCTTGACAGCTTCCTCCACCTTTCTCCCAACGGGATATATCAGAATATTCTCCTTGCCCAGCGACTGGTAACCTTCCAAAGTCCGTTCCAGCATCTTCGCCACATTCGAGTTGAATGCACCGCACAAGGAACTATTGGACGAAAACGCCACGACCGCTACCCTCGTCACGGGCCTTTTCTCGGTATAGGGCGACTCGAAGGAAGCATCCGTACGCAGAAAGTTCGTCAGAATCTCATTCAGCTTCCGTTGATAAGGCAGCATATTCTCAATCCGCCCCTGCGCCTTGTGCAGTTTGGCAGATGCCACCATCTTCATCGCCGATGTTATCTGGCGTGTACTCTTGACGGAGCTTATTCTATTTTTTCACCTCTTTCAGTGAAGCCATATATCTATTTACGATTTACAATGTACAATGTACAATTTGCCATGCGGGTTATGGCGCAGCTAAATTGTAAATTGTAAATTGTCTAATTGTACATTACATGAATTGCCTTGCAACCGCCTCTGCCGTCTCCTCAATCTTTTTTGCAGACATCGTCGTTGATGACACCTGTCTTTAAAACGTCGAGTACCTCCATGCGATAGTTCATCTCAAGAGACTCAAGGAAGTTGCGTTCAAACTCGCTGACCTTGTCCAAAGGAATATCCCTCAACAAGCCGTGTGTGCCGCAATAAAGAATGGCAATCTGCTTTTCTACCGGCATCGGACTGTATTGGGGCTGTACCAGCAGGCGCGTATTCTTCTGTCCCTTGTCGATGGTCAATGCCGTCACGGGGTCCATATCACCACTGAACTTGGTAAATGCTTCCAGCTCACGGTACTGTGCCTGGTCAATCTTCAATGTACCTGCCACCTTCTTCATCGCCTTGACTTGGGCATTGCCACCCACACGGCTCACGGAGATACCCACGTCAATGGCCGGACGGTTACCCTGGTTGAAGAGATTCGTATCAAGGAATATCTGCCCGTCAGTGATTGAAATCACATTCGTTGGGATATAGGCGGACACGTCTCCTGCCTGAGTTTCGATAATGGGCAATGCAGTCAGCGAACCACCACCTTTCACCTTGCCTTTCAGACTATCCGGCAGGTCGTTCATCTCGCGTGCCACTTCCTCCTGGCTGATAATCTTCGCCGCACGTTCCAGCAAACGGGAGTGCAGGTAGAAAATATCACCCGGATAGGCCTCACGTCCTGACGGACGGCGCAGAATCAGAGACACTTCACGATAGGCCACCGCCTGCTTGGACAAGTCGTCATAGACCACCAGCGCATGACGGCCGGTATCACGGAAATACTCTCCGATGGCAGCCCCTGCAAAGGGAGCGTAATACTGCAATGCAGCCGGGTCTCCCGCCGTAGCAGCCACCACAATGGTATAGTCCATCGCACCGTACTGGTGCAGGGTATTCACAATAGAAGCTACGGTAGAACCTTTCTGGCCAATGGCTACATAAATGCAATATACCGGATCACCTGCTTCAAAATTGGCACGCTGGTTGATGATGGTATCGATGGCAATGGCTGTCTTACCGGTCTGGCGGTCACCGATAATCAGCTCACGCTGTCCGCGACCAATAGGTATCATGGCGTCCACAGCCTTCAGACCGGTCTGAAGCGGCTGATTCACCGGCTGGCGGAAGATGACTCCCGGTGCCTTACGTTCCAACGGCATTTCATAAAGTTCTCCGCCTATCAGTCCTTTGCCATCAAGCGGCGCACCCAGAGGGTCTATTACACGGCCCAGCATACCCTCTCCCACCATGATGGAAGCAATACGCTTGGTACGCTTTACAATGAAGCCTTCCTTGATTTTATCCGTAGGGCCAAGCAACACAGCACCCACATTATCCTCTTCGAGGTTCATCACAATGGCCTTGATGCCGTTGTCGAACTCCAACAACTCGTTGGCTTCGGCATTGCGCAACCCATAGATACGGGCTACACCGTCACTGACTTGCAGTACCGTGCCAATCTCGTCCAACTGTACGCGGGTGTCAATCCCTTCCAGTTGCTTGCGGAGAATATCGGAGACTTCGCTTACTTTTATATTTTCAGACAACATCTTAGTATTTACTATTTTACGATTTACTATTTACTATTTGAAAGAACCCGAATCATATACCGTTTTGACCTCTACAACTTACGCATCACAAGACTATTAAATAGTAAATTGTAAATTGTCAAATCGTAAATCATACGATCCTTCTATTCTTATCAATAAACTGCTGTTTCACTTTCTTAAGCTGCGTAGCAATACTGGCATCCAGACGGAAGTCGTTGATGTCGAAGATAAAACCACCTTCAATGGAGGGATCCACTTCAGTCTGCAGCTCCATGCTGGCATGCAGCAGGGTGGAAGCACTGTTATGGATACGCTCCCGCACTTCCTGGCTGACGGGAACGGCTGTTATCAGCTTTCCTACACCGATATGCTTGTCTTTCCGGTACAAATCCAGAAAACTCAGGCAGATGTACTGGAGAAAGTTTTCCCGCCGGTTCTTCAACACCAAGGTCATGAAACGCGCAAACTCACGGCCCGCAGGAGCATCCCCCACAGCAGCGGTACAGATAAGTGCGAACTTCTCACGTATCGTCAGGATGGGGTTTTCCAATGCCATGCACAAATCCGGATGTTTCCTGAAGCTACGAGCAAGCATACAAAACTCCTTGTACAGAGTATCTTCTACCCCCATACTCTTGGCATATTCCATCAATGCTTTCGCATAACGCATCGAAACGATTCCTATATCCATTTCTTTGAGAATTAATTGTTTCTACTTGCGGCCAGCACTTCATCCAGCATCCGGTCTATCATCTCCATCTGCTCATGTTTCTCGTCCAGATTCTTGCGGATAATTTTCTCAGCTATATCTACGGACAAGACTGCCACCTGGCGGCGAATATCGCGGATGGCCTCTTCCTTCTCTTGCTGTATCTGCTTTTTAACTTCGTCCAGCTCCTTCTGCGCGGCGGCTTCCGCCTGCTTGCGTGCTTCGACGATAATCTTGTCACGCTCATGCATCGCCTCCCGCAGAATGCGTCCTTGTTCTTTGTTGGCAGCAGCAATCAACGCTTCACTCTCCTCTTTCAGTTTGGAGAGCTGGGCATTTGCTTCGCGTGCCACTTCCAAAGACTGGTCGATGTAGGTCTTGCGACCTTCCACCATCTTGGTGATAACGGGAAAACCGTACTTGGCAAGCACCACAAACACCACACCGAATGAAAGAAGCATCCAGAACAGCAGACCACTATCGGGTAATAACAATGACATAATTTTATTTACGATTTGACAATTTACGATTTACAATTTGGCTGCGCGGTGATGCTGCACGGACAAATTGTAAATCGTAAATGGTAGATTGTACATTATAAAAAGAACACCAATAAACACACAACTACTGCCAACAAAGCAACACCTTCAATCAAGGCAGCGGCAATAATCATGTTCATACGGATATCTCCGGATGCTTCCGGCTGACGGGCAATGGCCTCCATGGCAGAACCGCCGATTTTACCGATACCTACACCAGCACCAATAACAGCCAGACCAGCACCAATGGCTGCACCCAGTTTACTAACTCCCACACCTGCCGCAGCAGCTTGCAATAATACAGATAGTAACATAACTTTCAGTTTTTAAATGGTTATTTTTATTAATATTTATATTCCCAATAATCGTATCATTTCACCGCCTTCTCCTTATGCTCTTCCTGCGCCAGACCGATGAACACGGCTGACAGCATGGTGAACACATATGCCTGGATAAAGGCAACCAACAATTCAAGTGCATTCATAAAGATATTGAACAGCACCGAGGCCACGGTAAGCGTTCCGTTCAAAGCAGGTCCCATACTGGCCGAGATGAATATCAGGCAGGTAAGCACCAGCATTGCCATGTGTCCTGCCAGCATATTGGCAAAAAGACGTATCATCAAAGCAAACGGTTTGGTAAAAATACCGAAGAACTCGATAAACGGCATCATGGGGACCGGCACCTTCAGCCACCAGGGCACATCCGGCCAGAAGATATCTTTCCAATAGGTCTTGGTTCCAAAGATATTCACGGCCAAGAAAGTGCAGATGGCCAATACCATCGTAATGGCTATATTTCCCGTCACGTTGGCCCCTCCGGGAAAGAAAGGAATCAGCCCCATAATGTTATTGATGAAAATAAAGAAGAAGGCCGTCAGCAAGTAAGGTGCAAATTTACGGTACTTCGGACCGACACAGCTCTTTATAATATCATCGTTCACCATCATGATAAACATCTCCATAAACCCGATGAAACCACCGGGAGCGGCACTTCCCTGCGGGTGCTTGCGATACCAGTGCGCCACACTTAAAATGATGACAAGCAGCAATGCACTGTTGATGAGCAAAGCCAGTGTCACCTTCGTGATGGAGATATCCAACGGGCGTATTTCGTTTCCGGTGGCATCATGCTCCACCAGCTTGCCTTCGTACTTGCTTCCTGCGGGAGCGATGGAAAAGCCTTCATAACTTCCACCGTTCTCCTCCAGACGTGAGGATAGAAAGACATGCCATCCGGTGGTAGAGCTATGCACTATTACCGGCAAGGGAATCGTAACGTGAGTTTCGCCCCACGTCGTGATGTGCCATTCGTAAGAATCGCCGATATGCCCGAAGACAATCTCCTTCACGTCCACCGTATTCTCAGCCCGCACCGTGGCGGGTAGCAACATGCCCAATGCCAACAGAACTACAGTCAGTATGTTACGCAATCTTTTCATTGTTACTTTTCTTTTTCTGTTTCTTGTTCGCCTCGAAAGTGAAGAAGAACCAGGAATCATAAATCAAATATATCAGATAGTTGGCTATAAACGTCAACAGAAACGCCCTGGCTTCCTCACGTACTGCAACGCAATAAACCAGCATCACAATCATGGAAACCAGCATTCTCATCACACGCATCAGCAGATAAATCTGCAACATTCGTCCCGGCATCCGGTGACGGCAGCTTTCGGTCATATTAATCATGAATATTCCGAAAACAAAGAAGAAAAGCGGAATCAGCGGATAACCGCCGAAATAGTGATGCGGATTTATCGAAAAGTACGTCCATCCGCCTACAATTCCTATCAATACCGTCAAGAGCGCTGTATGCAATAAGTAGTTTCTCTTAGTAATAGTCACGCCAACAACCTTTAATCTTCAATTTCTTATTTTTAATTGCCTATTGCTGTTCTATACAGACGGCAACCCTTCCGTTACTCATCTCTACGAATCCGCTTTGAATATCCAGCTCATGTTCCTCACCGTCCGTTGCGTAAACCAATGTCCCCGTTCCCAACGATGACACAATCGGTGCATGCTGCGGCAGGATAGAAAAAGAGCCCATAGTGCCCGGCAATGTAACACTTTCCACTTCCCCGTTGAAGAGTTCCTTCTCCGGTGAAACAATATTCAAATGCAACTTCTTCATTATCAAAGCTCCCAGAGTTTTAATTTTTAATCGTTTTTTCCCCCTGCCTGTTCCAGTAGTTTCTTACCCTTCTCAATAGCTTCTTCAATGGTTCCCACATTCAAGAAAGCTGGTTCGGGCAGGTAGTCCACCTCTCCGTCAAGAATCATCTTGAAGCCTTTGATAGTATCCTCAATGGAAACCATTGTACCGGGGACACCCGTAAACTGCTCGGCAACGGCAAATGGCTGTGAAAGGAAGCGCTGCACACGACGCGCACGGTTCACCAACGTACGGTCGGCATCAGAGAGCTCCTCCATACCGAGGATGGAGATAATGTCTTGCAATTCCTTGTTGCGCTGCAATATTTGTTTCACACGTTGTGCCACTTCGTAGTGTTCCACCCCCACGATGTGTGGGTCAAGAATGCGTGAAGTGGATTCCAACGGGTCTACAGCAGGATAAATACCAAGTTCGGTAATCTTACGGCTCAACACCGTGGTGGCATCGAGGTGGGTAAATGTTGTAGCAGGCGCCGGATCAGTCAAGTCATCGGCAGGCACATATACAGCCTGCACGGAAGTGATGGAACCATTTCTCGTAGAGGTAATACGCTCCTGCATGGCACCCATTTCCGTTGCCAGTGTCGGCTGATAACCCACGGCAGAAGGCATACGGCCCAGCAAGGCCGAAACCTCGGAACCGGCTTGAGTGAAACGGAAGATATTATCAATGAAGAACAGAATGTCACGCGGACCGTCCGTCTCCGCTCCCATGTCACGGAAGGACTCGGCTACCGTCAACCCTGACAATGCCACGGACTGACGCGCACCGGGAGGTTCGTTCATCTGACCGAATATCAAAGACACTTGTGATTTGGCCACTTCGTCATAATCTACTTTGGACAAATCCCAATGGCCTTCCTCCATGCTCTTCTTGAATTCTTCTCCGTAACGGATAACACCGGATTCAATCATTTCTCTCAGCAGGTCGTTGCCTTCACGTGTACGTTCTCCTACACCGGCAAACACAGAGAAGCCGTGCTGCTTCTTCGCAATATTATTGATGAGCTCCTGGATAAGCACTGTCTTGCCTACACCGGCGCCACCAAACAGACCGATTTTACCGCCCTTGCTATAGGGTTCCAGCAAGTCGATAACCTTGATGCCTGTATAAAGTACCTCTTGTACGGTAGTCAAATCTTCAAACTTAGGGGGTTCGCGATGGATGGGATAAGCACCGGTACGGTCCAGTTCCCTCATGCCGTCGATAGAGTCGCCCACTACGTTCATCAGACGGCCTTTGATTTGTGTACCTATCGGCATGGTGATGGGGCCTCCCAGCGGATGCACTTTCATACCTCTCTGCAGGCCGTCCGTACTGTCCATAGCAACAGTACGCACCGTGTTTTCACCAATGTGTTGCTGTACCTCTACAATCAGTCTTTTTCCGTTCGACCTTTTTATTTCCAGTGCGTCGTGAATACTCGGCAACATCATCTCTGCCTCCGTTCCTTCGAAATAGACGTCTACTACAGGTCCGATTACCTGTGAGATATGTCCAACAATCTGTGACATAAGCAATCTTTTTTATTCTATATTTCCTTAATTATTTTTCCCAATACTAAGTTGTAAGTCGCGTGTATCCTCTAAAACAAATCAGCCAAGTCGCGTCTTTCGTCAGCTATATAAGTACTCGTACCTATTAACGTTTGTCAGCAACGGTTTGTTCATCCCAATAGTTACATAAACAACAACGCAAATGTATAAACAATTTGCATGTAGTTGTTACCGTGTATAGTATTTTTTTGGAACAAAAAAATTACTATTTTGAACGATTAATACTACAATTGGAACAAATTGCTACAGACATGATAACGTCAGTTAACAATTGGCAAGAAAAGGAATTGCCCACCCATCTTATGAAAAACCACAGAATTGGCAATAAAGATTCCGTATATAATATACAAAAAAATAAGAGGGTGTGTCGAAACTGGTATTCACCACAGATTACACAGATTTGCACAGATAAGCATCTTTGATTATCAGTAGATTAAGCTCATTCTGTGTTAATCCGTGTAATCTGTGGTGAATTTTGACACA
>ENA-OQBL01000381-OQBL01000381.1-human-gut-metagenome-genome-assembly--contig:-NODE-381-length-24436-cov-6.499404_pt1 | contig 24436 bp, 14 predicted proteins | sample MGYA00242747_ERZ504553 | MGnify/ENA primary metagenome ERZ504553 (study PRJEB26092, sample SAMD00036240) | human gut metagenome | host: Homo sapiens | study: EMG produced TPA metagenomics assembly of...
AAATTTTGCCTTTGGAGCAGTTTTTCAAATATCACTTTTCTTCTGCTACTTCAGAGAAGAAGGAAGAAGGGAGACCGCTCATGAAGATTTTCAATTACCCGAAAGGACATACGCATAAAAAGAACTATAAATCAACAATATAAATTATTCCAGACGCATTCTCTGCAAGCTGAGCATTCCCCCAAAAGCCAGCAATAAAAGTACTTTGTATCATGCGATAAAGTCTGAATAATTTATTTTTAAGCATCGGTGTTAGTGAGGGCAATGCCCTCACTAACACCGATGCTACCACCACTAATAAGCAGTTCATTATAAATAAGTTATGGCAAAAAATGAGGGCATTTTCGCGTCCAACTTTCTATTGTTTTTTGCCATGTTCCAATAAATTTCTTCAGATGAACCCATTTTTGCCTGTTACTGATTATTTCTAATAAGGTATCTCATAAATTATACTTTATCCACATCAACCATCGACATAAATTAAGAAACAAAAGATCATAAAATCCTTTTAGGAGAGAACAAAAGATGAAAAGTTTCTGTATTCCCCTCTGTGACATACCTACTTAAAAACAAAACATTATTCCAAAAGAATTCGCTGAAAATACAGGAAATAAAAAGGAAATCAGTAACTTTGTATGTTATCATTTAAAAACAAAAAAGTATGGGCAATAAGATTTATCCTATCGGTATACAGAATTTTGAAAGTCTCCGCCTGGATGGCTATTTCTATATTGATAAAACAGCATTGATTTATCAATTGGTGAAATCCGGACGCTATTATTTCCTGAGCCGCCCACGCCGCTTCGGAAAAAGCCTGCTTATCTCCACTCTGGAAGCTTATTTCCAAGGGAAAAAGGAACTTTTCAAGGACTGGCTATGGAAAAACTGGAAAAGGACTGGACAAAATATCCCATACTGCACATTGACCTGAATACACAGAAATATGATAGTCCGCAAAGTTTGGAAAGCAAACTGAACCGTACATTGGTAACCTGGGAAAAGCTATATGGAAGCGAGCCTGCCGAAGATTCCTTGTCCATGCGTTTTGAAGGCACCATTCAGCGCGCTTATGAACAAACAGGCCAACGTGTAGTGATTCTGGTAGACGAATATGACAAGCCCATGTTGCAAGCCATCGGCAATAAAGAATTGCAAAATAGTTTTCGCGAAACACTTAAAGCATTCTACGGAGCATTGAAAAGCAAGGATGGCTGCATCAAATTCGCCATGCTGACAGGAGTAACTAAGTTTGGAAAAGTAAGTGTATTCAGTGATCTGAATAACCTGGATGATATTTCGATGTGGAATGAATATATAGAATTATGTGGCATCAGCGAAAAAGAAATTCATAAGAATTTGGAAACCGAACTTCATGAATTTGCAGATGTACAAAAGATGACCTATGACAGCTTCTGCGAAAAACTAAGACAATATTATGATGGCTATCACTTCACCCACAACTCCATCGGCATGTATAATCCGTTCAGTCTGCTCAATGCTTTCAAGCGCAAGGAATTTGGCAGTTACTGGTTCGAGACGGGGACTCCTACTTACTTGGTGGAACTGCTAAAAAGACATCATTACAATCTGGAACGGATGGCACACGAAGAGACCAATGCCCAAGTGTTGAACAGCATTGATTCGGAGTCAACCAGTCCCATTCCTGTTATCTATCAAAGTGGATATCTTACTATAAAAGGATATGATGAAGAGTTCGGTATCTATCATTTGGGCTTTCCAAACAAAGAAGTAGAAGAAGGGTTCATACAGTTTCTTGTACCTTATTATACCAGCATGAACAACGTTGAATCTCCATTTGAGATACAAAAGTTTGTCCGTGAAATACGTTCCGGCGACTACAATTCTTTCTTCCAACGCCTGCAAAGCTTCTTTGCAGACACTACATACGAGATTATCCGTGAACAGGAACTGCATTACGAGAATGTACTTTTCATCATCTTTAAGCTGGTAGGTTTCTATGTCAAAGTGGAGTATCACACCAGCAGGGGCCGCATAGACCTCGTTTTGCAGACAGACAAGTTTATCTATATAATGGAGTTTAAACTGAACGGAACAGCGGAAGAAGCCTTACAGCAGATTAACGACAAGCATTACGCACTTCCTTTTGAAACAGACGGACGAAGACTGTTTAAAATAGGAGTGAACTTCAGTGCTGAAACACGGAATATTGAAAAATGGATGGTTGAATAATGATTCTGTCATTTCTATTATTTTGAATATTAGTGAAGAATCTGTAAACAATAAAAGAGTTGTTGTAAACAGATTCTTCACTCATGTTCAGGATGATAAGCTATACAATGATATCATCAAACAGATACGAAAATATCCTATCTCATACCATCCACCGGAATCACTTCCTGCATATAAATGGCATCCAGACTCCAAAGGGCGGCATCATTGGTACTGATACTTGTACATTCATCCAAAGGAGCGGGAACTTCCGGCGGAAGAACAGTTTCTATACGGAAAGGTGGAGCCGGAGTATGTTCCAAGCGGGAAAACAAATCAGTCCAAGCCTCTTCCGCCATTTTTGCATTACGGGTATGATAGGCTGCATATCCCAACAAACGGGATATACGGAAACGATTTTTCCTTAACTCCCATGCTTTCTGCTTATAACGGGCGGCAAGATCAAGCCATGCCTCATTCCATTCGGGATAATCAACCATACGGATCATTTCATTCATGACTTCAAAACCTCCCATGATGGTCATCAAATGATTTGTACTTTCTAACTTGGGATCACATTCGCTGGTAATAATCCCTGTAGCCGGATCATAACCTAAAGCCAACGGACCTGTAAAGATACGGTTGGGCAGTGCCACAATACTTTTCATCCCGGCTATAATTTTGTCACGGTAAACCGTATTGCCGGTACGTTCCCATTCAGTCATCCAGTTTCCGGCGTATGCCAACCAGTCGGGACCGATGCGGAGACGTGCAGGTGCCGTACAAGGATACTGACTGCGAGGTTGCGCCAGACGCATGGGGTCCAGCGTGTACAATTTCTGATCGGCATCTTTTACTTCGGTCATTAAATCACCGCATCGGTCGTCCGTAGTAAGATAATAGTAGAAACGATTCCAGGCAGCCTGACTGATCCGTGCTTCTTTGGCTCCACATCCCCAATGACTGACGTTGTGCCGGCTACCCAATCCTGCATTCGGACCGATATGATACACATCCACTTCCGCCGTATGACGGGTCATGGCTTCTGCCATGCTCCAGATATCAGCACGTCCGGTACGCAGGAAATTATACCATAGCCACATATTAGAAGCCAGTTCCGTGTTATCCCATGCAAAACCTCCGATGTCATAACGCCAGGTATGGCGGACAGGATCGTATGCATGCATCACATCCCCATAATTCCAGAAACCATACCATTTGTTTTGTTCTATCGCTTTTTGATAGAAGCTGATATAAGCATCCAGCCTGTCTTCCACCCGGGCACGGAAAGGAGTACTACGATCGGGAAGGCTCCAAACACCAAATGCCTGCTTGGCATGCAAATAGTCAGGTACAGGCATCAGCACTCCCGGTCCGGCAAGTTGTTTAGCTTGTTCTGCAAAAGCTTTCTTTCCGCTATAACCACCCTGAGGTATCAAGGTAAGAGTCGTTGTACGGGCAATCCCGTAAGGGGTGCTCATTCCTTCTTGCACATCTTCGTAACTGGCATTCAAGTCATGGGCCACATTATCATAATGGCGCAAGTCCATCGGTTCAGCATCCGGACTCCATATCCATGCGGTAAGAGCAGCCACCGGAGTTTTTGCATCCGAGATTTCAATAGAAGACGGATAAGACTGCCAGAAATCATGCAACTCAAGCCCCATGCCTCCGGTTATATCTCCGGCAAAGGCATAACCCTCACTACGTGTACCGGAGAAAGTACCTATCCAAGGATTATTGTCATTGGCACGTTTACGGATTGAAAATGCATCCGCTGTCAGTTGGGACAGACGATAACTGTCCCAAGAAGCCCAATGATCAAGCAAAGCACGGTTCTTTTCGTCAAAAGCTTCATAAGAAGGAATGCGTTTTCCTTCCATCTGCTGTTGCTGTAACGAAGATTCTCCATTTCCGGTTTTACCCAATGTAAGTATGCGTCGTCCCACCAAAGGCTGAACGGGCTCGCTCCAGACTCCACCATCGGCACAAGAGAAAGCTACATGGCGATTGTATAAAGCCTCACGCATAGGAACGTCAAAACGAACTCCCAAGGCGCGAATGAAATCTTTGTTCTGATCTCCGTCATATACAAAGCTATGCACCATTTTCACTTGCTCACTGCCACCATAAAAATAAAGCCGTACCACAAAGGGCAACCACTCACGACCATTCGGACTTTTGTGTACCCCTTCCAATTTAACAAGCGCACGCACAGAACCGGCGCGCTCTACAGTCACAGATTTCAGTTCTCCTATATAATTAGTGAAAGAAACTTGAGAAGTACTTTCAAGTACCGGTTCGCTTTGCGTATGGCAGATAAGCCTAGCCTTTTCTCCTACTTTCACACCTTTATATAACAGACTATCTATCAAAAATTCGCCTTGACGAGGTATATATGCTGAAATGACTCCGGTAGAGATATGAATACCCTGTGATGTTTCTGCCACAGAAACGGACTTCTTTTTATCTGTATCCGGCAGTTTGGATTTCGCTTTAGATTTCTTTACCGCCTTTTCCAGAGTCAGTTTTTCTGTTCCGGCAGGAATAACTCCAGCTATTCCTCCCCACTTTACAGAACCATCCGGCCAATAAGCCAAAGTCCAGGTATCAATAGGAATATCCTCACCACTCTCTGCAGATAGCCGTAACTTGTTTTCCGGAAAAACTTCCCCTTTATCAAAAGGCACTCCGAAACTTACGGCCTTATCCTGCCGGGGAGTCTCACCAATCCATTGCAAAGGAACAGCAGTCGCCTCTTGCGATGAGCATTCATAACTGAAATTTGTAATACGAGTACGCGACAAGGTGGTACGAAAACCAAACCAGCCTTCCCGTAACGGTTCAGCATCCCTGAAGTCCACCAAGCGCTCACCGTCTATGTAATAACTGACCCTATTGTTCTCGTTGGTAATCTTGATGTGATACCAATGATTCGGTTTCAGCAAATGTCCGGCATCCGTATATTCCTTTAGAATAGCAGGACGGGCTTTAGGATTTGTAATACCCGACTCATCCCCATCATAACGACGGAAACGTGTAGTAGAGTTATGATTGCCACCATATCCCAAATAGTAAAGCTGTAAAGAATAACAATTCAGGAATATACCGCTACGCCATTTTTCTCGCTTCCATAAATTATCGGGATATTGAGGGTCTGATGCCATCCAGAAGCAGTTCAAATCACTCAGACGATCTCCATCCGACTCCACCACCACACATGCATCATATTCAATGGTTACTTTTCCACTCATCTTCTCTTTTCTCCAAAGAGTCAATCCCTTGGGAGATACTATTTCAGCGGTATCTCCCTGAAACGTCACTTTATAATCAGGCGATTCCGATTCAACCTTCCAGTATTTAGTAAACTGACGGGAATTTAAACCGGAAACCCTATTATCCTGTGCCTTTGACGTAAAGACAACTAATAGAAATAAAAACAGAAACAGATTTTTCATACGATGTTGTTTTGTTTTCATTTACTTTAAAAAGTCTTTTAACGGACAGTCCGTAGCTTTCAGCCCGTCAGCAATACTCCGGGCATTCATACGGGCACCTTTCAAAGAGGTATGGGTATGGTCATGATTGAAATATGTTCCTACTACACGCAAACCTTGATTGTATCCCATATCCTGGAGCTTGTCTCCTGATATTTTATTCAAATCTATAAAATAAGCCCCGGCCGCTTCTGCCGCTTCACGCGTCCATTTACCAAAAGAACTGGTATTGCGCTCTATCTCACCATTATCAAACTTATTGCGGGGTGTATGACTCAGGACAATAGGAACAGCTCCCTTTTCTTTTACATCCATAATAAACTTACGCAAATACCAGCCGAAAGAATAAACCACTTGATAGCTGCCGGTTTTCTTCATTTTGAAGACCTTGCTTTCATTTCCTGAACCGGGTAATTCCGCACGCGCTTTCCCTGTGTTTATGTCACCTGCATCATTATGTCCGAATTGTATCAAAACAAAATCTCCCGGCTGAAGTGCATGATAGATTTTATCCCAACGCCCTTCATCTAAATAAGTACGCGCACTGCGGCCCGCTTTCGCATGATTCTCTACAGAGATCCTTTCCGTGTCAAACAGTTCGTGAATCACACTTCCCCATCCCCACATACCCTTTTCATCTTTATCGGCATTCTTCACAGTACTGTCTCCCACCGTAAACAATACAGGATTCCCCTTTTTACGGGTAGCCCCCGTAACCGTATCTTTTTCTACCGGTTTCAAATAACGAGCCAGTTCCAACCCTTTATAATTACGGATTCCTTCGGCTGCTGATTCTGCATTGACACGTGCGCCAAAAGCACTTGTGTGAATGCGGTCCAGATAGAACATATACTTTACTTTTTCTTTGCCGAATTTCTCAAATTTGCGCGCCGAGATATCATTCAGATCTATAAAAGGAACTCTCGCATTTTTTTAGCTACCTGCTTCGCCCATAATCCAAATGTCTGATTTACCCGGGTAATAATAGTGCTGTCTGCATCTTCCCAAGCGTTGCGAGGAGTCAGGGACATCAAAATAGGATGAGCGCCTTTTTTCTTCACATCATGAATAAAACGACGCATATATTCCCCATACGTATATACGGTCTCTTTTGCTCCTGTCTCTTTAATAGTCACATTCAGACTGTCTTTGCCAATTCCCGGAATAGAGGCACGGGCACGGCCACTATCGTACGGACCATTGTCATTATGTCCCAATTCTATGATAACCCAGTCACCTTTACGAACTCCTTTCAACACATCAGGCCATAACCGGTTATAAAAAGTACGGCTACTGGTTCCTCCCAATGCGTGATTTTCAACGGTTATCTTATTTTCATCAAAATACTCGTGTTCAAAATATCCCCATCCCCATTGACCGTTATTTCCATTGCCCAACGTACCGGTACGCATCGTTGAATTTCCAACAAGGAACAACACCGGATTATCCCCTTTCCGGCTGGAACCTGAAACAGGACGGGCGGAACGCGCCACATTCAAACTATCAAGTGTATTATCAACGACTTGATTCACATCCTTCATCGGAGCAGCTATTTTATTTTGAGCATGTGCTCCCAATCCTACTCCGGCAGCTAACAAAAAGCATAAACAAAGTTTGTTTCCTTTCATGACATTTATAGTGTTTTTCTTTTATTGCATTTCAAATTTCTCACAAAAATAAGATGAACGAACAAACCGGAGAATAGAAATTCATTCATTTTCCTGTTTATTCGTTCAACCAATAGTACATATATCCTAATCAGAGTAGCGACAAGGCTAGAAACTAGAGTGCGGCGGTTGGTTATACGCTACATTCTGCCAAGCTATCGCCAACCTGTACTGACGGTCATTCATCCATGTGGCACGTCTGTCCACAGCCGGTATGGTAGTAGAATAAATACGTAATTCCGTCTGGTCTTCGGAAGGCCAAATGACCTCTTCTCGCCAATCTCCTAAAATATCACCCGACAAACACGGATTACCTTTTGTTCCATTATTGGAAACAACTCCCTCGGCTTTCAATAATAAATCTGTACTTTCCGCATTCCAATTCCATTTACTGATGGAAACATGATCCAGTAATTCCGCTAAGGGATCAGCGTCCCAATAAATGGTAAAATTACAGGAGTCAGGCTTTCTATTACTGATTATTTCTCCGGTATCCCCTCTTCTCAAACCTCCTATATTGCACCAACACTCTGCTCCATCATAACGCGGATCAATATCAGCAGCTACTCCACGACCGGCATCTTGTCCCAAACCATCCTGCCAGATAATTTCTCCGGTCGCTCCATCAAACATAGCTACGGCAGGAGTACACTTTACAATTTCATTATCGCCTTCATTTTCATGCACGCCAAAAACCTGCATACCTTGACGGGAAGGAATAAAACGTCCGGCATGTAAAGCATCCCCGTGACGCAAGCCCGTAGTAAACAGTCCTTTACCATCATGGTCTACAGTCATAGCCCCCACACAGATTTCATCACAACCATCACCATCAAAATCCGCTACGGTCACACTATGATTTCCCATGCCCGAATAGGCCTCCCACCCCGGTGCCGCACTATCAAAAGTCCATGTATGTTTCAATGCCCCGTTTGTAAAAGTCCATGCAGCCACCACCGTCCGTCCGTACCATCCTCTTACCATGATAGGTGAAGGCGTTTTTCCATCCAGAAAAGCTACTCCAGCTGTAAAACGGTCTGAACGACCACCAGTATTATCATTACCACAATTGCCACCGACACCTCCCCAACCATCCAAGGGATAACGGGTTGGAATATATTCTTTCGAATCCAGTTCTTTTCCGGTACGTCCCTCAAAAATCCGTGAGGTATTCCGGGCCATTTACTATCTTACCATACGTAGGACTTTTTTTGATCCCATGTCCTCCAGTCGGCTTGGGCATCTCCTATCCGATGTCCCAGCCCATCGACAGTACCATCTCCTGTCTTACAACAGATTTCCGCACATCCATCTCCATCAAAATCAAAAACCAAGAAATTAGTAGTGGCTGCTCCGGAACGTACATTCGGTCCCAAATCAATACGCCACAATCTTCTTCCATCCATTTTATATGCGTCCAAATAGGTATTACCGGTAAAGCCACGTTGTGGCGGTCGCTTTGAATTAGAAGAAGACCATTTTAAAATAATCTCATACTCTCCATCACCATCCAGATCACCTACACTACAATCATTAGCTGTATAAGTGAATGATTCACCTGCTATTTCTCCGTCCTCCGGTTTACAAACAGGAATACTTAAATAAGGATTCCGTTTCTCTCCCTTCAAACGGGTCCAGGTAGCGACTTCCCCGGTAGTTGCTTTTAAAGTCCAACGATTATCCACCGTATAATCAACCGTACGGTCTAAAAAATCGGAAGTCCGATCTATCGGTTCTTTATTTAATTTTACCTCCGCACCTCCACCGGAACTACGGTATAAATCAAATTGTAATCCGGCTGCATCCTCCAAGGTCATGCGCCAGCTAAAATACATTCCTTCCTCTGTAGGAATTCCAATCAATCCTCTTGAAAGCTTTTCTCCACTATAAGGTTGGGAGAAAGCGAATATGCTTCCGACAAGCAGAAGCATATTCATCATAACCCAATGTTTCATCTAACAATTTATAAAACCTTAATACAAGCGGGGAGTTTCCCCGCCTATCTACTTAAAAAAGAAACTCCTGTCTATCAATCTTTACCTCTAAAAAATATCCACATCTCTATTGCCACAAATTCTCTTTAAACTCAATTTCAACAATGCGTAACTCGTGATTGGTTTTATCGCCATTTTTTGCCTTAAACAAATCCAACTCACCCGCAGCAGGGGCAGCAACTTCTACAATTTGTCCGAAACCGTCACCTTCCTTGCTGGCACCTTTCAAACGAATGGTTATCTCATTTGTCAATACAGGTTTTACATTCAGGTGGATATATCCCAAACTCTTTTCAGTTTCACCACTCCAAATCAGTTCATCACCTGCATATATTTCCAAAGGATAGCTACGCAAACGCCAACCGGTAAGTTTCATGCAAATTTCATCCACACGGGCCGCACGTTCCAAACTATAAGTTATCCATGCACTGTTCAGTCTGCCATCATTCTTCCATTCACTCAATTCATTATCATCGAAACTTTTTATCGCTTCATCCTGGTTGGCTCCGGCAACCGCCGATAAGATATTCACATCGACTTTCGTATCCTTGTAAGAAGGAGTCAACGGAGTTTCTCCACGGGTCAGCCTGCCCTCCAGTTCATCTCCCGGAATATAATTGCTCAAGCCATTCTTCACTTCAACCGGTGCGGAAGAAAGACTGATTTCGGCAGATTGCAATCCATCAGCCTTGGCTGTTATACGAACTGTTCCCGGAGTCGTAAGAGAGCGTATCAAAGCCCGGTTGATTCCACATTCTACAGGCAAATCTTTTGAAAGAATATAATTATCTTTGCCCTGTGCTATTCCACCACGCCATTCAGCCGGTCCCTCTACGTCAAAATGTATCAGATCATTAGCCAGCGGGCAACGTCTGCCATCTTTATCCATCACTTCCACTTGAAGCAATACCATATCAGCTCCATCCGCTTTCCAGCCTTTAGGACTTTGAATCACACTAAGTTTAATCTGTTCCGGCTTGCCGGCAGTCTGCAATTCAGCGCGACAACATTCTTTTCCATTCTTATCATACCCTACAGCTTCCAACTTGCCCGGAACAAATGCCACATCTTTGAAAGTATACAAGAAATGATAATCTCTTTGACCGTTTCCTAAAGATTTACCATTCAGGAACAATTCCACTTTTTCTGCACTGGATACCACATAAACAGGTTTTACCACATCTTCTTTATAGTTCCAATGACCAACGATATGAATACGGGGATTCTCTATATCCACCCATCCGTCCCACATCACCTGATGTGCATAGAAAGGATCTTTAGGGATACGCATGGCATCTGTCACACCACTACGACGATAATTCTCCACACCGCGATAATGTGTATTCGTATCCGAGAAGATGATTTTCACACCTCCCGAGTTGACACGGTCACCAGTACCCGGACGTTCACGCCAATAATCAAACCAACGAATCACATTCTCAATAGTAAAGGAATCCTGATTGTGATTATAAGCACGGGCATCCACCTTTTTCTGGACCTTATTAGTCATTGCAGAACGGAATGAATTATTTCCTTCCCCATTTTTATGATAAGGATAAGAATATTCATCCCAATATTTGCGCAGACCTTCATCACGGCAGTATTCCATGGCCCACATCGGATGATGTTTGCTCTTATTGATATAAAGCATCTCGCCACCATATTCGGCTTCACGAATATCAAGCATTTCACGAGAACCGATGGCACGGCCTCCATGAGGGTCATACTTATCACGAATCGCTTTCATTTCTATCATGTGTTCACGACTGATTGATTCGTTTCCACATTCATAGAATAAAATACTCGGATTATTACGGTTGTAAATAATGGCATCACGCATCAATTCTGTACGTTGTTCCCATTGACGGCCTTCACGGTCCTTTTCTGCATCACCGGCCTGCATTGCCTGAATCAATCCGACACGGTCACACGATTCAATATCCTGCTTCCAAGGGGTGATATGCATCCAACGAACCAAGTTGGCATTATCTTCCACCATCAGACCATTACTATAATCACTCAACCATGCAGGAACACTCATACCGACTCCCGGCCATTCATTACTGGTACGCTGTGCAAAACCTTTCATCTGAATCACCCGGTCATTCAACCAAATCATTCCTCTGCCGAAACGAGTTTTACGGAAACCGGTACGGGTAGCCACTTCATCTACTTTTCTGCCATCCACCCATAAACTGGTTTTTACTGTGTACAAATATCCGTATCCCCAACTCCAGAAATGAAGTCCGTCTATTTCTGCTGAAGCTTCCAAAGTCGCAGTTTCACCCGGTTTTACTACCGTCTGAGTACCCTCAAAACTTTTTATGCTTTTCCCGTCACGATCAAACACTTCAACCTTATAAGCGACTTTCTTATCCCGATTATATTCATTTTTTATTTCAGACTCTGCATGAACCACAGCCTTACGAGACTTCACACGGATATCTTCCGCATAGATATAGACACCGGTCGTTTTTAAATTACTATACAAGGGAAGTGTCTGATAAACCTTATCGGTTACATGAAGCCATACATTCTTAGGTATACCTCCATAATTGGCGTTGAAATTACGGTCACTCCATTGATACTTAGTATCAGTGGCACGTTCCTTATAATTCCAATTGTTATCAATGCGGACCGCCATTACATTCTCTTGTCCATATTTAATATAAGGAGTCAAATCGAAACCTACAGCCATCGCACCATTTTCATGCAAGCCGATATATTCACCATTGATATAAAAATCAGCTCCTTGACGGACCCCTTCAAATTCAACAAAGACTTTTTTGTTCTTGCTGCCGGCAGGCAGACGGAAATGTTTACGATACCACATCACAGTATCCGTCAGTTGTTCTATACTTAAACGAAAAGCTTCATCTTCATTAAAAGGACGGGGTAATGTTACTTTCTTCCAATCCGTATCCTGAAAACGTACCTCTTTGGCTTCCGGTATATCGCCAACATAAAGTAACCATTCAGAATTAAAATTGTATTTATCACGAACAGCTGATGCTGCCGCAATCTGACTTATTCCTATAAAAGTCAATAAAAATAAAAGAATTTTGTTTCTCATAGCTATCTCAAATTGTTTGTTGCAAAACTAGCATAAAGTTCCCTCTCTTACCATAGAATAAGATACATTTATATAGAAATTCGTTCAAAACGAAATTTCAGGGTATTCATGTTGCACATATTCACATATCACATTAACAATCAACATATTACACAAATACCCTGAAACATTTATTCTATAGGTTGCAACATCAGGACTATATAATTCATTGCTTCACCATAGCCGGAGTCAACGTTACAGGTCCCAATAGCCCTGAAAATTTTGGTTCCCAATCAGAAGCATCAAAGATACCATTTTTCACATTTTCCTTTTTTCTTGCAGACATATTTACATTATAGAAAATCTTCCAGTCCACTCCCTTCTTATCCATATAAGCAATTCGATTCGCCATAGAGTTGGCTACTCTGACAACTAACTCATCCTGTCCTTTGAATTTTTCAGCAGGGATATACAATTGATAAGGAGAGTCAATCACTGTACCGATATAATCTCCATTCAAATAGACAGATGCATTTTCCGCTACAGAGCCAAGATCCAATTTGATCACATCCGCTACAGGCACCTTATTTATAGTAGTCGTATAAACGGCTGTTCCAGAAAAAGCTTTATATTCATCCCCTACAAAATCAGTCCATGAGCCCAAACTGTCAACCGTTATAGAAGCAGGAAGTTGAGGACCTCCTTGAACAAAAGAAACAGTCCAACTGCCGGAAACAGGATTGGGCTCACCTGCATTTTGATAATAAGCATAGGCATCTCCTGTAAAATTCTGACTGGAAGTTGATACAATGACAGTTTCACCCGGATTCAATTCCAGGTAAACATCTGTTTGCCCGTCATTGCGTTTCATAGCAGCCAAACCACTGGCACCAGTCATTGGATTGAAAATCGCCGCACTCCGAGCTTCTGTACGAAGTGGAATCCAATCCTCTATTTTACGGTCGCTACTATTTTCTATAAAGTAATATTTTCCCGTCGCACTATTTCTTCGGATACATTGCAGACCTGCTTGATACATTTTCTCGGCACCCACATTCGCCTCATTCATCAGAGCATTAATATCATCTGACAAACAAATCTTCCCCTTACCTACACGAGCACATTTAACAGCACCTTCAGCATGAAAGTCCAGAGCATCCAGCATTTCTTTAAAATGAGCCTGTTTCTCTTCCGAAAGAATCATTCCGGCCATATCTTGAGGAATTCCCTTATAAAACACAACGGTAGCACCTTCATCAGCCAAAGCCATCAGTTTTTCCATTGTTTCATAAGGAATATATTGCGCCGCCGAAACAAGAACGGTTTTATATGCGGCACCGGGCGTTACAATCATTTCTTTCTCAATATTAGTTTTAAGAAGTTGCTTGTCAGAAATCATATCCCACGCATAACCATTCTCTGTTAAAGTTACCGCACTTTCTCTGACTGAAGATTCCAACATATTACGATCCAATCCGCTAAAGTGTTGAAGACTTCTGTTCCCTTGCTCAGACATCACATCGGCTATGTTATAGTATAAAAGAACATCATTATCAGGAGTGCCATCCTGTAAAAATGACTGTACACGAGTAACATACTGATTCAAATATTTAAAATCCTCCCAAAACGGATTATTCGGATGAAAATGGACTGCCGCATAAAATAACCATCCCGGCCAAGGAGCCTCCTGCGGACTGAAACAAGTGCCATGATAAAAAATATGATTCACCCCACCCAGAAAGAAAAGATCAAGTGCTTTCTTTACATCTCCCAGATTCGATTGGAAATGTTCATCCAGCCAAGTCGCACTTTCCGAAGATGAGAGTTTCTTTCCTTCCGTATGGGCTACAGACGGAGCCGCTTTTATACTGACCAAATCACGCCCTTCTATTTCGGGCACATCACTCACTGCATACAAATCCAGAATATTGGCAGGAGAACCATGAGCCTGATTCCTTATACCCTTTCCTTGTTTTGCCGCCCAATGTTGCCAACGAATGGAATAATGATTTATCAATAAATCGTTTATGGTTTGTCTATAATCATACAACACCCTTGCATTCTTGTCCGGTGTATCCATACCTAACAATGCAGGTAAGTGCTGACGCAAGTCATATCCCCTATATTTTTGGAATTCGTCAAAAAAATGCAGGAGTCCAATTTGACTCGCCTCTTGCATCGTCCACTTCATAAGAGTCATTAAAATAATACCTCAGATAACTGATATCCTTTCCTTTAAAAGCCTCATCGAATTTACTGAGATAATGATCAATGGCCGAAGCTGAAAAATGATCTATCACATCACCTTCACCACCAGGTCCTGCACGTTCTACCATTTTTCCATGATGACCTTGGAACAGAGCGCAAATAGTCCAGTCACCTTGAGGAGCCGTCCAGTCCAATGTACCATCCGGCTTTATTTTTGAAGTCAAGTCAAGACATTCACCTTTATCACTATTAGCGGTCACTATAATCAAAGGCAGTTCCTTTTTATATCGTACCTGATCCAATGCCAATGTCTGTAAATCAGCATTCGCACTGACCGGTTCTTTCAAATCCGCCAGTTTTACCGGAGTATGCCCTGCCAATCTGACAAAGCCTTCTTCCTTATACCGGACAGGTTCACTTAGTTGTTCGCCTTCTTTCAATTGATAAGTTTTATAAGCCACCGTCTTGCACGCATCTTCGGGAGTGACCCAAGGTCCTCCAAACGGCCATCCCGAAGCATTAGCCAAATCAATTCCTAAACCCCAACTGCTTCGCTTCCTGCAAAGTATACAGAAACAAATCAACCCATTCCGGAGAAAGAAAATCTTTAAAGCGATCCTCATAACCATGTATTCCATAAATAGGAGTGATCTCCAATCCACCCAGATTTGCCTCCTGGTACTTACGCATAACCGTATCCAAGTCAGTAGTCCTGACCGCATTGCCTTCCCACCACCATCGCGTCCAAGGCTTGGTCTCGTTAGTCACTTGCGGCCATTCAATCTTCTGATTCTGTGTACAAGCCAAACAGCCACAAACTGCAAAAAGTACATAACAGAACTTACTGCATTTCTTTAAAATAAGGATTGCTTCATAAATCTTACTTGTTTAAAAATGGAAACGGGCATTTTCAACACGTTGACCACCTATCATATTCTTTAAATTTTTTTGCCACATCAGGATATTGTTTTATCACATTGGAAGTTTCCGCCGGATCTGTATAAATATTATACAATTCTTCGTAGGTTTTAGACGGATCACTAACTTCCAGTCTTACCAACTTCCAGCCATCAGGTGTCATAATAGATTGCTTTCCTCCAAATTCAAAGAACTCATAATAAATACAATCATGCTCCTTCTGAGTACCTTTTCCCGTAAGAGTAGGCAAATAAGATATACCATCAATATTTTGAGGAATATCCGCCTGCACCAATTCACCTATAGTAGGCAAAAAATCCCAAAATGCAGAAATATGATTGGTAACTACTCCTTGTGGAATAACTCCCGGCCATTGAATGACGAACGGAGTACGGATACCTCCTTCATATAAATCTCTTTTCTGACCTCTGAACGGACCATTACTGTCAAAATAAGATGGATCGTGCCCTCCCTCCGAATGGACTCCATTATCGGAAGTAAAAACAATGATCGTATGATCATACAAACCTTTCTCTTTCAACTCTTTAATAATCAAGCCCACACTTTTATCCAAATAAGTAACCATCGCCGCATACGCCGCACGCGGATTTTGCTGCGATTTATAACCGTCTCTGCTTCCTCCAAAAGGAGTTTCACAAAATTCCCCCTCATATTCCGTCATCGCTTCCCCCATTATATCAAGATCCGCATGGGGTATGGTCGGTGAAAAATAAAGGAAGAAAGGTTTCTGCGCATTTTCATCAATAAAATTCAAAGCCTTTTCCAACATCAAGTCATGCGAATAATATTTCCCATCCAGCATAATCTTCTGCTCATTCTCATGCAAGAACTCAGGGTAATAACTATGAGCAAAACGTTGCCCCAGATAACCGTAGAAATAATCAAAACCATGTTTGCCGGGCACACCTTCCGTACCCGGTCCTCCCATTCCCCATTTGCCTACACATCCGGTAACATAATTCTTTGTTTTAAAAATATCGGCTACGGTAACTTCACCGGCAGGAAGCGGAGTTTCATATAACAATCCATCCGAACCTGCCACTTTTGCATTTCCTCTGATTGCGGCATGTCCCATGTGCTTTCCTGTAATCAGAGCACAACGGGACGGAGCACTGACCGTAGAACCGGAATAATGCTGCATAAACTTCATCCCGTTCTGAGCTATCCCATCAATATTCGGTGTCTTAATCTGACGCTGACCATAGCATCCCAAATCACCTATTCCCAAATCATCCGCCATAATATAAATAACATTGGGCGATTTCTCTGCCGTTGTAGTCTGGGCCATCGTAAGCCCTGAAGACAACAAAGCTGCGGAAAATAATATCTTACGTGTATTTTTCATATCCAACCTTACTTTATTTAAAGGATGAAATATCCACCATCATTAAATTCAATCTTTTTCCATTTGTAAAATGTCCGGATTGGAAAAGAACTTTCGTACCATCCGGACTAAAGCTGGGATGTGCATGATCCGGTTTCATCTTGGTATCCGACGCCAACCAATGACGCTCCCCGGTCTGTACATTAACCAACCATACATTTCCTCCAAAAGTATCTCCGGCAGCCCATTTATTATCACGGCTGGCATTACAATGCCAGAAACCTCTTCCTACCAATTGGCCGTCAATCGCTTGGCGGTCTTTTTCTAATTCCACCTGCCCTATCAACTCTACATCATCCGTACGCAAATTGATACGCACAATACCACTCGCCTGTTTGCGAAGGCGCGGCTGAAATCCTAAGATATTGAAATATACAAAATCTTTGGTTGCAAAAGTTTCATGAGTCACCCAATCTAGCGGAGTTTCTTTATATAAAGGTTTAAAGACTGTTCCATCTGCCGTGCAAAACCACATACGCTGATGGGCATCGCCACCGGTTTCGTTACAAAAAACAATTTCACCCGGAGTAAAACGGCTGGCTTGTATATGTCCTGTTTTAAATTCCGTATCAATAACCTTAGTTACTTCTCCTGTACTGAGATTCATTTTACGAATTCCGCAAAGAGTTGGCTTTATCTTTACCGGCTGGTTATTTTCAGGCAGGAAAGCGTTTTTCATCATACGTTCCTTTTCCTCTTCCGTACCCTCACGCTCAACAGTTATGTAGGCATAATCATCATTACAATCCACAGCATATCCTCCCGGACGTCCCATCTCAGTGGGGAAAGTGCCTATGAAAGTTTCATAAGCGGATGGTTTACCTACTTTTCCTTGTTTTACATCGGCAAAGAATTTATTCAAGTCCATTACATACATGTTCCAGTTTTCTTTTTCTTTCCGGCTGACAAACATACGATTCGTTTTATTAGCCAAAAAAGCACTGCCCAAGTTCGGTCCTTCCGTAGCTTGAATAATCTTACCGGTGGCCATTTCAATAAAGTAAATCTGTGTAGGAGTCCATTTACGTTTTTCTCCGTTAGGAAGCGTACTTTCCACCTCTTTGTCATTTCCACGGCTGGAAGACCTGAACAATAAGTATTTGCCATCAGCCGTCCACATGGGATCAGTCTGATAAAGAAAACGGTCATTCTTCATCGTGTCGGTCAACATAGTGATAGTATTGCCGGTCGCACTATCTACATAAGTCCGCATTTCCGATGCAGTGCAGTTTCCAAACTGAGCCAATGCGGCTTTACTAAAAGCTAAAAATAATGTAATAGCTAAAAATGTCTTTCTCATAGCATGTCATTTTTTTATCTGATACGACAAATTTATGCATGAGAGAAATTATATCAAATAGAATTTTATCCATTTATATGGTTAATTGTTCACTTTTTAGTTAACTCATAAAAAAGTAAGGTAACACCGACAATGCCACCTTACTTTTTTTAACGAGTTAATCAAAATTTTCCTAATTAACCTCATTTCCAAGAACATATTGATATTATCAATTTAATTAATATCCATAATTCTGATAAGCTTTTTTTGCAGCTTCATCCAACAACACACCATTTTCATCTGTCAGCAACTCTATAAAAGTTCTAGAGAATGGTTTCAATGTCATATAATTCTGGAAATTGCCTTTAGCATTTCCTGTTTGACCATTACCACCATTCACATTATCAGAAACATCCCATGAACCTACCGGATAAGTGTTATTAGCCGAATTTGCTCCCATTTGGTTATGCCACTGAATACGCTGAGCTTGAACACCTGCATGGTGAATCACTCCATAGTAGATAAATTCTTCATTGAACTCTCTCGCATATTCATTATATATAAATTCCAGAAAACGTTTTTCCGGAGTATCAGCAACAGGAGTATAATTTTCTAATTTTGATTTTTCGGAAGTTCCATCCCAATATGAAGCATCGACCTTTATTGCATCATAACTATTATTATCTACTTCATACGGCCATTGTTGTGACTCGTTACTTAAATTTTCATGTCCAGGATATAAACGTGCAAGTACTTCATTACGAGTTTCACCAGGTTTAAAGGCTGCACGTCTGCGTAATACATTAATATCTTCAATTGCTTTACCGTATTCTCCCTTACGTCCATAAGCCTCAGCACGCACCAAGTACATTTCAGCAGAACGCATAACCGGAATATCCCGACTCCACTTTCACTATCCAAAGCACCACGATTAGGATCATCATACTTCATATTTGTAACCTTACCTGTTTTAGAAGTATTCTCCAATCCATAGAAAATTTTACTATCGGCAAACGAATAATCATCATTACCAACAATTTGTGGGCGATAATAATACTTATTGCCATCTTTCACCCATCTGGCAAATACAGGATATGGCTGAGCATTGATAACCTCCACATCAATAGCGGTTTCTTTTGTATTCTCAATCATAGCACGTGAGATATCTCCTGTTCCCATTTTATGTTCTCCCGCCACAGCTTTACGACCTCCCCAAGAAGGACGATTATAAGTAGGCAAAATATGTTCATTGAAATAAGCTGCTTGTTCCTCATTCCAAACATACGTTTTATTTCTTTCATCATTGTAAGCATAATAATCTCCATTTGCACTGGGAGTAGAAGCCCCCGAAGTGTTTATGCCTGTCACATATTCCAAACGGAAAGTTTTTTGATAACGAGAGTCATTTAGTTTATCTGTAAATACATCTATACCAAAATCATCATTACAAAAACCTTGATTTGACTTACCGCCATATTCCCACAAACGACTAGGAATACCATACTTGTCACCTGCATAATCACCGACAAAGAAAGTCAAAGCACGTACACCGTAACGATAGTTATCACCACTTTCTGAAAATACTGCGTTCAAAACATTCTCTGTTGTCTTTTCATTCGAGAAATCACCTAGGTCATGGCGGAACAATTCATGATAATCATCTACCAACGGATGAGCATTAATCACCATATTAGCATAATAAATACAAGAATCCAAATCCGCAGCCCCCTCACCTTTATAAAGCATACCCAAATATGACTTTTCATTGCTATTATCTATCGTTCCATCAGCTCTACGACCATATTCAGGAGTACCATACTCTTTACCTTGATAACGATTCAAATAAATCTTAGCCAATAAATGAGCCGCTGCATATTTTGTTGCACGTCCATATTCAGCTTCACTATATTGCTCTGGCAAATGCTCCACCGCATAACGCAAATCACCAATCAGTTCCTTGAACATGACAGATGCAGGAGTACGCGTATATTGATAATTTGAAGGCAAAGAAGTACTACTTTCCGTTGAAAAATAGACATCACCAAAAACTGTATTCAGCAAATAATACACGTAAGCACGATTAAATAACACCTCAGACAAACGTGCTGCTGCAAAAGAAGGGTCAGAAGCATATTTTCCTAAAGCATCCCCTGAACGAATAGCAGTAATAGCCTTATTACAATTATCGATAATCGGATAGCCATTGATCAAAAATCCAGCCTGCTGCTTTGACTGAAATCCCATAAACTGATTAGCCTGATTTCCTATGAGCCCCGAAGGAGACCACTCAGATATTGCAAACTTATTCAATGACGTCGCACCACTTTTCATAGCACAATCATGACCTGTTTCCAACATATGCAGACCTTCAGTGTACAACAAAGGAAAACGAACCGAATTATATGAACTCACAATCAATTGATCCAAACCTATTTCAGTATTCAAATAGTCCTGTGTTATGGAAGATACCATTTTTTCTTCCAAGAAACTATCAGAACAACTTGCCAATGCAAGTGCAAATGTACCAGCTAATATATATTTTTTCATTTTCTTCATATTATAAAATCAATACTATCAATTAGAAGCCCAATCTTACTCCCAAAACAAGACTGCGAGTAATACAAGTATTATTAGTTTGTCCACCAATATGATTACCTGCATCCCAACCAGTCAAATCATCCGGATTAATACCAGCTTTAACCAATTCTCCACCAAAAGGAACGGATTCAATACCTGAGCATATACCTGTGCACTGCTTGCACCACACTTCTTCAACCAACTTTGAGGAACTGTATAAGACAAAGCTATATTCTTTATAAGAACCATATTTCCTTTTGTATAATTTCTTACATAGTCATATTTAGTTTCACGAGTTGCAGTAGTAGGCTGAGCAAACTTTGCATCTGTATTAGTTGGTGACCATGTATCTTTTTCAATTCGACGACCAATAGTCTGGGTCAGACCATAATAAGTATTACCAAATCGAAAATAAGTAAAGAAGCTCAAATTCCAGTTCTTATAGGTAAATGAATTATTGATACCGCCTGTCCATTTAGGAGATTTATTATAAATTTTCTTATCATTATCATCAAATTTACCAAATCCATTATCCATATAGGAAACAACTTCACCTGTTTTATTACCTGCAGCATCTTTTATTTCTACAGTCTTTGATCCTTCTGTACCTTGTGGAACTTCAACTAATGGTTGATCCACAATCTTATATTGTCCAGGAAGGAAAGTCAATCCCAAAGAACGATAAACATCCATCAAATGATTATCCTCCTGAGTATTTTGCCAAATGCGGTCATACTGGAAATCATAAAAACTATTCAAAGGCTCACCCACCATCCAAGGACCTGTTGAATCATACGTAGCACCACCGGCCAATTCTTTAATTTTTTCATTATTCAAAGAGAAAGTCCAATCCGTTTGCCATGTGAAGTCTTTTGTTTTAACATTTACAGTTGACAACGAAACTTCAAAACCTCTATTTTCTGTCTTACCTACATTATTCAAAATTTGTGCATAACCGGTAATTACCGGAATAGACTGATTCATCAGCAAATCAGAAGTCTTAGCAATATAATATTCAACACTACCACTAATACGATTCTCCAAGACTCCAAAATCAACACCAACATTTAAAGATGAAGTTTTTTCCCAACCTAAAGAATAGTTAGGCATAATATTAGTCTTTGTACCAATAGTATTCGACGAAACATTGCCCACTCCAAATGGGATGCTAGCATAGGTAGAAGTAACAGAACCTGCTGTTTGATAAGGATTAACAGCAGAATTACCTGTAACACCATATCCTACACGAAGTTTTAATTGGTTAATCCAATTAATTTGCTGTATCCATTTCTCTTGTTCCATACGCCATGCCAATGCAGCAGAAGGAAAGAAATCCCATTTGTTTCCAGCAGCCAACATAGAAGCGCCATCAAATCGTCCGGTAACAGTCAACAAATATTTATCCATCAATCCATAATTCACACGTGCCATATAAGAAGCTCTTGACCAAGTAGAAAAATTGGAGCCTGGAGCATATTTTGCATTATTCGATGCACCAATATTATACCACAAAGAAGAAGGAAATGTGATTTCATATCCACGCATGTTCAACCCTTCAGTACGATAACGTTCAGCTGATTGCAACAAAGTAATATTTACCGAATGAATATCTTTTATTGTTTTATTGATATACAGCAAGTTTTCCAATGTCCATGACAACTTCTGACTGTGCTCATTATTGGCTACATTAGGAGCCATTGCAGGATTTTTAAAAGGATTAGTATATCCCTCACCATAATAACTACCCACACGGGAGTTACGATATTGAGCGCCTAAATTCGTACGCCATTTTACACCTTTCAAAGGTTCCCAAAATTGTCCAAAATCCAATTCTGCATAAGAAGAGAAGTTCACGCCATAATAACGTGTTTCATTCCAAGCATCATCTATATTTCTCAAAGGATTATGATAAGCCTGATCATCGGCACTTGCAACCTCCAGTATAGAACCATCTTCATTATAAGCCGGTACCCATGGCATCATATCCATAGCCAAACCATAAGAGTCTTTTGCTCCTGTATTACTTGTATTACTTACAATACCATAATTTTTAATAGAATGAGTAGCATTCAATCCCATTCCCACTTTCAACCATTTAGTCGGAATAATTTCACCGTTTATATTGGCTGTATAACGTTTGAAATCTTGGTCTTTCATAGGTACTTTCTGATCCAAATATCCCAATGATACATACAATTTGGAAGTTTCCGTTCCTGCTGAAAGAGAAATCTGATGATTATGAGTAAATGCTGTACGTGTCACCAATTCGCCCCAATCAGTTGTTTCTAATTGTGAAGGATCATAAGAATAAGTTCCATCAGCATTTTGCTGATATACTTTTTCCAATCGTTTATCCATATATGACATATTGTTGGGATTCAGCCATAAAGCTTTATCACGCTCAGGATCAGGGTTGTCACCATATCTACCATTATAAGTACCACCCGTAATAGCTGACTGACGATTATAATCCAACAATTGACCAGAATTCATATAATCAGTTGTTGAATCCAAGAAACCAAAACTAAATGAGCCATCATAATTAATAGTAGTTCTACCCGTTTTACCTTTTTTGGTTGTCACCAAGATAACACCATTAGCACCACGAGAGCCATAAATAGCGGTAGCAGAAGCATCTTTCAAAATTTCCATAGATTCAATATCACTCGGATTAACATCAGCAATCGAACCTGCTGACATAGGTATTCCGTCAATAACATATAAAGGATTATTATCCGCAGTTAAAGAACGATTACCACGAATACGAATATCGCCCAACTCACCAGGACGATTATTAGACGTAATATCCACACCTGTCACACGTCCTTGCATAGCCTGCAAAGCATTTTGAACAGGACGATCCTCTATAACCTTACTCGTAACACGTGCCATAGCACCAGTCACATCACTTTTTTTTCTGAACACCATAACCAACCACTACCACTTCATCCAGTGTTTCGGTATCCTCCTCCAAGATTATTTTAACGGTAGATTGTCCTTTCACTTGGATATCTACGGTCTTGTACCCCACAAAACTTACTTGGATCGTTCCATTATCAGGAACATTCTGAAGTGTGAACTTACCATCAAAGTCGGTAATTGTACCATTGGTAGTACCTTTCACCACCACACTGGCACCGATTACAGACTCACCTGTTTTGTCAAGGACAGTACCCGAAACGGTTTTGCTCTGTGCAAAGGCCCCTACAGCCAATACGGATAACAAAGCAACGAAGAAAAGCCGCTGGAACTTCTCCAAACGACGTAACAGACTTGAATTCTTTCTGTCTTTCATACTTTAATTATTAAGTTAAACAAAAGTTAACTTGATATATAAAGTTGAAAGTATCAAAAAAAGCCCATTTCATCGAATTTTATAATATAGATGATACAATAATAGAGAATATAAAGTGCTCTTATTGCTGTTGGAAAAAAACTCTTTTAGTTAGTATTTATCCTTAATTCCGCAACATAATTGATAATTATTTTTATAAGTTCCTGAGCAACATTTTGTTGCCCAGGTTTTTGCCATGTCAGCGTTTTCACTTACCTTAGTGTTGCGAATCCAAAGACAAAGAAAACCGCAACAGGCATGGCAAAGGTAGCAATAAAATCCGAAAGACTCACTCCTTTTGGAGGCATATTTCCA
>ENA-OQBL01000383-OQBL01000383.1-human-gut-metagenome-genome-assembly--contig:-NODE-383-length-24359-cov-4.094173_pt1 | contig 24359 bp, 25 predicted proteins | sample MGYA00242747_ERZ504553 | MGnify/ENA primary metagenome ERZ504553 (study PRJEB26092, sample SAMD00036240) | human gut metagenome | host: Homo sapiens | study: EMG produced TPA metagenomics assembly of...
ATAATGAGCGGTGCATGTTTTCTTGTAAAGAGAAAATCATACTGAAAAAGGAAGGACATTGAGAGAGAATGAAAGATTTAACGAAGGGAAAGCCCTCGGCACTGATACTAAGTTTCGCATTACCGATATTTTTAGGAAACTTATTACAGCTGACCTACAGTCTGGTAGATACCAGGATTGTCGGCTCGTTTCTGGGAGAAGATGCACTGGCAGCAGTAGGTGCGACCAGCACACTGAGCGGTCTGATCATCGGATTTTTACTGGGATTATCCAACGGATTTGCGATTATTACCGCACAGAAATTTGGTGCGAAGAACATCGCAGATATGAAAAAGTCCTTTGCAATGTCGCTTGTGATCGGGACTGGAATATCCATTTTATTTACGATAGGAGGACTGCTATTTTTGAAACCGATCTTACATTTCTTAAATGTGCCAAAGCATCTGGTTCCGGTGGCGAAAGGATATATCACGATCATCATAGCAGGACTGCTTGCAACATTTTTATATGATGCCTGTGCGGCGACGCTTCGTGCAATCGGAGATGCAGTAACACCATTAATCATTCTGGCGATATCTGTAGCATTGAATATCGTGGGGGATCTGTTCTTCGTTGTGGTATTGAAGACTGGCGTAAAAGGAGCAGCAATTGCAACTGTACTGGCACAGATCATTGCATTTGTGATTTGCTGGATCTATATGATCAGAAAATATGAGATATTAAGGCTTCAGAAAGAGGAATTTAAAGATCCAAGTCCAATCATGGTAAAAGAGATGATAAGTGCCGGAATGTCGATGGGATTTATGAGTTCTCTGGTTAATATCGGTACTTTGACATTACAGACGGCGATCAATAAGCTTGGAAAAGACATTATCATTGCCCATACAGCGGCGAGAAAGATCACGGAGATATTCATGATCATGTTCAGTGTATTCGGACAGACGATGGCAACTTACTGTGGACAGAACATGGGAGCAGGGAAGATCGACCGTGTGAAGAGAGGCATCTGGCTGGCGATTGTCTACACTGCGATCTGGTCAGGACTTACGATCATTGTAAGTTATACGATCGGAGGATGGCTGGTATATCTGGTAACCGGAAGTCATAATAAGACAGTAATCTTAAATGCAACAAATTATCTGAAGTTTGATACGCTGTTTTATATTGTGACTACCTTGATCTGCATTTTAAGAAATGCGATGCAGGGATTAGGGGATCACATTACACCACTGATCTCCAGCGGCCTTGAGATGGCAGGGAAGATCGTGATCGCGGCCACTCTGGTTCCGTGGCTTAGATATACGGGTGTGATCATCTGTGAACCGATCGTGTGGTTCATTATGGTAATCCCGCTTTTGATCCAGACATTCCGGATGCCGGTACTCAGGACAGAAAAGACAGATGGGAAAATATAGAGGGGAAATATTAAAAAATATAAATAAGAAAAATCAATTTGAGAGGATAAGATAGATGGAGATACATATTCTTGATATGATCCAGAATTTAAGAACGCCAATAGGAGATGTGGTTGTTCCGCTCATTACCAGACTTGGAGATGCGGGAATCATATGGATCATTCTGACGGTATTATTACTGATCATTCCGAAGACAAGAAAGACGGGGGTGATCATGATGGCAGCATTGCTGGTGGATGTGCTGCTCTGCAATGTGTTCATAAAGAATCTGGTGGCAAGAACCAGACCATTCGATGTCAATACAGCAGTACAATTACTGGTCGCAAAGCCGCGGGATTACTCTTTCCCGTCGGGACACACGGCGGCTTCATTTGCTTCGGTTACGGCATTGTATCTTGCCGGAGAGAAGAAGATGTGGAAAGCGGCTCTTGTACTTGCGGTTCTGATTGCATTATCAAGATTGTACCTGTATGTGCATTATCCGACTGATATTATCGGCGGCGTGATATTCGGAAGTCTTTCCGGATATCTGGGATATAAGATTGTGGAATGGATACAGAAGAAAAAGATAAAATAGAGATAGAAAAAAGAGCAGGGCAGGCAGCATTATGCTGTCTGCCTTGCTCTTTTACTGACTACCAGTGCGATACAGAAGATCGCAGCGGCAAAAAGTAACTGGATTCCATAGTTGCGGTATAAGAGTTGTCTCTGTGCCTGAGTGAGAACAGCAGAGTTATTCAGCAGATTGTTACTGATCTCATACCAGTAGACCGGAAGAAAATGAGCCACGGTTTTCACGCCTTTTCCCATGATATCAAGTGGAACGAATACACCGCACAGGAAGCTCATGCCAAGTGTGACAACATTTACGAGGGCGGTCAGGATATCTTCTTTGGTGATAAATGTACCAAGAAGGAAGGAAAGAGCAAGACCGACCAGAAGCAGGGTCAGACTGTTGAGCATATAATATGGCATCTTTGGCGACTGGAAAAATGCTTTCCGGTAAAAGAAGAAAGCAGGGATCCATGTTGTAAGCATCCAGACGGAGCATCCGACTGCCAGATATCCTAGTGCAAGCTGCAGGTTCTGGCTTCTGATGGACACAGCCGAGCAAAGGATTCGCTTTTGCAGATCCGGCTGATGGAATGAGATCATGATCAGTCCCATTACATAACACAGTATGGAGATTAACACATATGGCAGATACTGATACATGTAACCATACCCCGGCGTCTTTTCAGAAGAAGCAGATTTTAACATCGTAACATGAGAAGAACTGTCTGCATGTTTCAGAATATATGCAGCTGCCTCTTTATCGGAATAACCACTGTCTGTCAGGACACGTGTCTGATTCAGATAGGTGTTGATCTGTTGATCGACGTAGTACCCGTCTGTGCTTCCGGGAATCTTGGATACCGGTAATGCCTGATGCTCACGGAGGCAGGAGGTTTTAAAATCTTCCGGAATGGTCACGATATAGGAGACATTCCGGTTAAAGAGTGCGTCCTGGAGTTTCGCAGCGTCATCCGGCATTTGCCTGATGGTATGATACTGTGATAAATATGTGGAAAGCCCTTTGGAAAGCACGCTCCCATCATGATCTACCACACCTACCGTGAGTGCTTGGGCATGGAACCCGCTACCGGAAGTATTGCTGTTGCTGCCGGAGGCAAGGATTCCGATCGTAAGGAAGATTGCCAGATACATGAATACCGTCAGGAGATTGCGTTTGGTTATGATTAAAAATCCTTTAAATACTGTCATAACGTTCCCTCCTTATCATGAGAAATGAGAAGCTGATACAAAGCAGACACATGATTACAAGAATCAGGATACACCTGCGGTAGCGGACAGCATCATCATAGACACTGAGGCAGTAGAATGCATCACTTAAGACACTGGCAGGATTGATCCGGTTGATGACCGGGCAGTGCTGTTCGATCACATTTTTCATTCCACCGAACATCAGGCCTGCAAGGAAACTCGGTAACAGTGTAACGAGGACACCGATTCCGGATTTGACACTGTAGGACAGTTTGCCGGCGCATCCAATCAGAATTCCGAGACAGATACCGATCAGGGTTCCCATAAATGTAATGAGAAGAAGTTTCGGAATGTCATGCCCAAGACTGATATGAAGTACCTGGGTAAGGTAAAGCTCCAGGATCAGGATGTTGACGAAATGAATACTTTCCAGTACCAGCAGATCGCCGAGAATCAGGGAAAGTTTGTGGGTTGGTGTGATGCTGCGCCGTTCTCCGAGTGCACTTAAGTTCGCCTGAAGCTGAACCGTGGAATGGATGCTTAAGTAGACTCCGCTTAAGCAGGCAAATGCGATCAGTGCGAGAAAATAAGTCAGTGTCGGATTTAAGGAATGTCCGCCTAAGGACTTTTCTTTCACCAGTGTCTGATAGTCGTTCAGGGATGAAAGGGCGTCCGAAAGCTTTTCCGGATGCTGTGTGGCAATATCCCGGATCATGTCAGCATTCTTTTCATAGCTGTCCAGAAGGGAAGACAGAATGCTCTGGTTAATGCCATTGGAAGCAATGGTAAGGGAAGGAACCGACTTCACGTAATAGATGCCGGATATTTCCTCCCGCCGGAGCGCTTTTTTGGCAGCTTTTTCTGTCTTGTAAGAATGGATATCGATCATGTCTTGATCCGTTTCATTCAGAAATGTCAGGAAAGATGCTGCATTTGCGGAACTGCTTTCCATTGTGATGATGGCAACAGGAACCGGTTCCCAGTCGGTCTCTCCGGTTCCTGCAAGACCGGTATTTCCAAAGGACACATAGAACAGGGTTCCAAGGATGAGTGGAAATGTGAGAGCCCAGAACATGATAGAGCGGGAACGTATTATCTGTAAGAATTGATATTTTAATAAATGTAACATAAAGTGTCCCTCCTTTAATCCCTGAGTTCTTTTCCTGTGATCTCAAGGAAGACATCATTGAGAGTCGGAAGCTCGGAGAAGACGCGTCCGAATGGAATGTCCTGTTCCTGCAGGTAATTCAGTACCCGGATCAGATTGTGTTTTGCACCGCTGCAGCGTAGGATCATTGTCTGATCTTGGTATGATAAGTCAAATACATGCGAAAGGGAGCGGATATCTGCCAGGTTGTTTTTCGTTAACGCAACCGCTTCGATCGTGATCGTCTCACCGGTCTTGATCATTTTTTTTTAGTTCTTCGGTTGTGCCGGAAGCAAGTACACGGCCATGATCAATGATCGCGATACGGGTACAGATCTGTTCGACCTCTTCCATGTAGTGGGAAGTGTAGATAATAGTTGATCCCTGGCGGTTGAGCTCTACGATTCCTTCCAGAATCTTGTTGCGGCTCTGAGGATCTACAGCAACGGTCGGTTCATCCATGATGATGAGTCTGGGCTTATGGACAATGCCGCATGCGATATTCAGTCTTCGTAGAAGTCCGCCGGAGAGTTTCTTAGGGCGCATCTTACGGAAATCGGACAGACCGGTGAATGCGATGGCTTCTTCCACGAGTTCTTTTCGTTTTTGTTTGTCTCTGATATAGAGTCCGCAGAAATAATCGATGTTTTCATAGACGGACATCTGCTCGAAGACGGCAACGTTCTGCATGACAACACCGATATCCTGCTTGATATCGTAGCTGTCCGGCTTCATATCCTTTCCAAAGATCGTGATCGTTCCTTTGTCATATTTTAACAGTGCGAGCAAGCAGTTGATGGCGGTGGTTTTACCGGAACCGTTTGGTCCGAGCAGTCCGAAGATCTCACCTTCTTCGATGTCGAGTGACAGGTGGTCAAGCGCTAACAGATCACCGTAACGTTTTACAAGATTTTCTATATGTACAAGCATAAGATTCCCTCCTTGATGATTTGTTACTTGTAGTATAGTGGATGGCTGATTATAATGGTAGTGTCACCGGTCATAAATTGAATGTGACAAATGTAATATAGGAGAAAAGAATGAGAAAGATAACAGATGAAGGATTTTTGTTCCTTTACGGAGCAGGACTTCTGGTGACAGCGGAAACAGGGATTCCGGCGGTTATCACTATTCTGTTTGCGTGTATCTATACCTGTGTGAATCTGGTAGGGAAAGAAAAGTATCTGCATTACATTATGACGATTGCTTTCGTGGCAGCCGGAATTGTTTTTAAAGAAATGTGGATGTTTCTTCCGGTAGTTTTATATAATATGCTATGCTTTTATTCTCCGGTTTATATAGGGGTTGGCGGTATGATCGTGGCCTGTGAGGCGCCGGCGTTCCGGGAATATTACGGGTTGGAAAAAAGAGATGCTTATTGTTGCCGGGCTGGCAGCAGCAGTTCTGTTATATGGACGGACCAGGAGGCTAAATGAATTGGAGCAGAAATATAAAAGGGCCAGAGATGACAGCAGAGAACTGACACTGATGCTGGAAAAGAAGAATCAGGATCTGCTGGAAAAGCAGGACACAGAAGTATATCTGGCCACACTGAAAGAACGGAATCGTATCGCCAGAGAGATCCATGACAATGTGGGACATATGCTGTCGCGATCCATCCTGATGGTGGGAGCGTTAAAGACTGTTAATCAGGCTGAGAATCTGAAAGTCCCGATGGAGCAGCTGGATCAGACGCTGAACGAAGCCATGACGAATGTAAGACAGAGCGTGCACGATCTGCATGATGAGTCGGTAAATTTAAAAGAAGTGATGGAATCGCTGGCAGAAGAATTCCGTTTTTGTCCGGTACAGCTTACTTATGATATGGGATATGATATTCCAAAAGAGATCAAATACAGCTTTATAGCCATTACGAAAGAGGCACTGAATAACGTGATGCGCCACAGCAATGCAAATGAGGTGAAGATTTTGGCAAGAGAACATCCAGGACTATATCAGCTGATCATAGAAGATAATGGAACGTCAGATGAGCGGATCCAGTCAGATGGAGACGGGGAAGAATATACAGAGCAGGAAAGTGCCGGAAAGACCGGAAACGTTCGGAAAAACAGAAAATACAGAAAGCAGCGGAATCGGGATCGAGAATATGGAAAAAACGTGTCCGCATGCTTGGCGGAACCATGCAGATCCAGAAAGAAAATGGCTTCCGTATATTTATTACGGTTCCTAAAAATGAGGGGAAAAGATGAAGATAGTAATTGTAGATGACGATATCCTGGTATCCAGTGCGTTAAAGACAATCCTGGAAGCAGGAGGAGAAGTAGAAGTAACCGGCACCGGACAGGATGGAAAAGATGCCGTCCGGTTATATGATGAATTGCTGCCGGATGTTCTTCTGATGGACATTCGGATGAAGGACATGAACGGCCTGGATGCCGCAGAGCAGATTTTGAAAAGGCATACGGATGCAAAGATTCTTTTGCTTACCACGTTTTCCGATGATGAGTACATCGTAAAAGCATTAAAATATGGTGTGAAGGGATATCTGATAAAACAGGATTATGGCAGTATCCTTCCGGCATTGCAGGCGGTGCAGATGAATCAGACCGTATTCGGAACTGAGATTATGTCCAGAATCCCGGGACTGCTTCAGAAAGAGCAGAAAGAAAAAGAGCAGACATTTGACTGGAACAGTTACGGAATCGGGGAACGGGAACTGGAGATCACAGCACTGGTTGCTGAGGGACTCAGTAACAAAGAGATATCGGAGAAAGTTTGCTTAAGCGAAGGAACGGTCCGGAATTATATCAGCAATGTGCTCGAGAAACTGGAATTAAGAGATCGGACACAGCTTGCGGTATATTATCTGCAGAGAAGCAAAAAAATGCGATAAGAATAAATAGGAGCAGAGAAAAATAAATGAAAGAAAAAATAAATATACAAAAACAATCAACTGGAAGCAATTCTACCGGAATGTATTCGCTCTGGTCATCCCGATCGCAATCCAGAATCTGATCAATGTCGGAGTTACGGCGACGGACGTGATCATGCTTGGAAAAGTCGGAGAAAAAGTATTATCCGGAGCATCCCTTGCGGGACAGATCCAGTATATCATGACACTGATCTTTTACGGAGTGACCTCCGGAGCAACGGTTCTGACGGCGCAGTACTGGGGGAAGAAAGACACCAGAACGATAGAGAAAGTCCTGGGTATGGGATTAAGTGCCGGACTCATCGTTGCGGTAGTATTCGCAGGAGCAGCCCTTGGCATGCCGGAGACACTGATGCGGATCTATACCTCTGATCCGGAAGTTATTGCAGAAGGAGTAAAGTATTTAAGAATCGTAGGATTTTCCTATGTGTTCATGGCGGTGACACAGGTGTATCTGAATATTATGCGCAGTATCGAGAGGGTTATGGTGGCTACATTTATTTATCTGATTTCATTGCTGATGAATATTGTGGTAAATGCGGTTCTGATCTTTGGACTATTTGGATTCCCGGTAATGGGAGTAAGGGGTGCGGCAATCGGTACGCTGTGTGCCAGAGCAGCCGAGACAGTGATGGTTCTCGTTTATGCCATCTTCCGAAATAAAGTAGTAAGGATCCGGCTTAAAGATATGGTGAAGATCGATAAGGTTCTGTTAAAAGATTTCGCAGTTTATTCTATGCCGGTGGTATTAAATGAACTGATGTGGGGACTGGGAACGTCGGCGAATACGGCGGTGATCGGGCATCTTGGAAGCGCAGCAGTGGCAGCTAACTCGGTTGCGCAGGTGGCAAGACAGCTTGCAACAGTCGTAACATTCGGGATTTCCCATGCAACGGCGATCTATCTCGGCAAGACGATCGGGGAAGGCAAGATGGAACTGGCAAAGGCATACGGAAAACGTTTCGTGTGGTTAAGTCTGATTCTTGGAATCCTGGGTGGTGTGCTGATACTGATCTCGGCACCAATCGCCAATGCGAATCTGGCACTGACCGGACCGGCAAAGAATTACTTAAGTTTCATGTTCTTCGTTATGTCGTATTTTACTGTGGCACAGGCATTTAATACCACAATGGTAGTGGGAGTATTCCGTGCAGGCGGGGATACGAAATTCGGATTGATCATGGATGTATCGACGATGTGGGGATTCTCCATTTTACTCGGGGCAGTGGCGGCATTTATTTTGCATGCCAGTGTGCCGGTCGTATATGTTATACTGATGAGTGATGAACTGATCAAAGTACCGATTACTTTAAAGCGGTATTTGACATACAAGTGGCTGAGAGATGTCACAAGGGAACAAAAAGAACTGGAGGAAATGTAAAATGATCGTATTAAGCAAGGAGCAGATCGAAGAAATGGTCGATCCGGATCAGATGATGGATCAGATCGAAGAGGCATACCGGATCTATGGATCAGGTGAGTTCTATATGCCGCCAAGACCGACGGTAGAACATGAAAATAAGCAGCTCATGTATATGCCATGTTACACAAAGGATATCATAGGGACAAAGATCCTGTCGATCTTCCCGGAGAATTCTAAACTGGGATTGCCGTCGATAGATGGTATCGTGTTACTGAATGATTATACGACAGGCGCGCCGCTTGCTGTTATGGACGGGCAATCGGTAACGGCATGGAGAACCGGAGCTGTCGGCGGTGTGGGGATCCGCCATCTGTCAAGAAAAGACTGTCGCACCGTAGGAATCATCGGAGCAGGAATGCAGGGATTCCATCAGGCTGTGTATGCATGTGCGGCAAGAGATATCCATACCGTATATGTGTTCAACCACAGTGACCGTGATCTGACAGATTATCTTGAAAGACTGAAAAAAGCTATTGATAAGGAAGACGTAAAGGTAGTACAATGTAAAGCAGTGGAAGAGCTTGTACGAAACAGTGATATCATCTGTACAACAACTCCTTCTACCACACCTGTTCTTCCGGATGACAAAGAACTTCTGAGAGGAAAATGCATCATTGCGATCGGCTCTTATATGCCGGAGATGAGGGAAATCCCGGATGCAGTACTGGATCTGGTGGACAATGTATACATTGAACTGCCATACGCATGTGAGGAAAGCGGAGATCTAAGCCAGCCCCTGGCAAGTGGAAAACTTACAAAAGACCGCATAAAACTGATGCATGAATATCTCATATCGGGGGAAAAAGAGATCAAAGAAGGTCAGACAACATATTTCAAATCGGTTGGAATGGGATTATTTGATGTGTGTATCGCACAGAAATTATATGAAGTAGCAAAGGAGAAATAACATTATGAAAATCGTAGCAACAGAAAAAGCACCAAAGGCACTTGGACCATACTCACAGGGATATGTACACAACGGAGTACTGTATACAGCAGGACAGATCGCAATCAATCCGGAAGTGAATGATGTAGAAGCAACTACAATTGAAGCACAGACAGAGCAGGTATGCAAGAACTTAGGAGAGGTCTTAAAAGAAGCTGGAACATCATTTGACAAGGTATTAAAGACAACATGCTTCCTTGCAGATATGAGTGACTTTGCAGCATTCAACGAAGTATATGGAAAATACTTTACATCAAAACCGGCAAGAAGCTGTGTTGCAGTAAAGACACTTCCAAAGGGAGTTCTGTGTGAAGTAGAACTTATTGCGGCTGTAGAGGAGTAAGACAAATGGCAGAAGAACAAAAAACAGGCTGCAGCCCGTCCGATTGTGCGGGCTGTTCCCATGCAGGTGAATGCGGAAGCAAACCGCAGAGTCTGATCAAACCGGAAAATGAAAAAATCACACATCAACCATGTGATCGCAGTTGTCAGCGGAAAAGGCGGCGTTGGAAAATCTATGGTTACCGCATCGCTTGTAAGGCTGATGAGAGAACAGGGATTTTCTGTAGGTATCATGGACGCAGATATCACAGGTCCATCCATTCCGAAGATGTATGGAATCCATGAAAAAGCAAAAGGGGATGGAGAAAATATTTTCCCATGTGAGGCAAAGGATGGAACGAAGATCATGTCCATCAACCTTTTACTTCCGGAAGAAGATGATCCGGTTATCTGGAGAGGTCCGGTCATCTCAGGTGTTGTCACACAGTTCTGGACAGATGTTGCATGGGGAGAACTGGATTATCTCTTCGTAGACATGCCGCCGGGAACCGGTGATGTACCGCTTACCGTATTCCAGTCCCTTCCGGTAGAAGGCATCGTGATCGTAACTTCTCCGCAAGATCTGGTACGCATGATCGTAAAGAAAGCTTACAACATGGCAGGACAGATGGATATCCCGGTACTCGGAATCGTGGAGAACTACAGTTATCTGGAATGTCCGGACTGCGGACGTAAGATCTCCGTATTCGGCGAGAGCCACATCGACGAAGTGGCAGAAGAACTCGGCGTTCCGGTCATCGGTAAGATGCCGATCGATGCAAGTCTTGCAGAGGCAGTGGAGAATGAGAACTTTGCAGAAGTAAGCAATGATTATCTTGCGGAAGCAGTAAATAAGCTTTAAGAGATGGAGATAAGAAGATGGTATTTGGCAGAGTTGAAATGCTTTGACAGGTACCATCTTTTGTGATAAATAATTAACCTATGGATTTACTGTTGACTTAAAGGACATAACCTGTTGTTCTGATTGCATAGTTTATGGGTGAACTTGCGAGATGTCTATGTGCAAAGTGCATAAATGAAGTGGAACGTATTATTTTAATAAAATGCGTAGAAGGAAGCAAAGATACCATGCAGCATAGGAGCCGAAGGGGCATGCAGAAACTCTCAGGTAAAAGGGAACGAATTCGGACGACGCTCTGGAGAACAATAAGAATTGTACCGAAGAAGTAATCTTTCAGGTAAAAGGACAGAGGCAGACAAAAAACACTTTTGAAAAGAAAGTATTTTTTGCCTGCTTTTTTAGTGCTCAAAATGGGGAATGGGCGCGAAAAGCAGGCAGATTCCGAAGGAGGTAAAAACAAATGAACAGAATCGAAGATGTAACAAACTACATCACAGAATGTGACAAAGAAGTTGGGGAAGCACTTGCATTAGAGCTTGGCAGACAGAGAAGAAATCTGGAGCTAATCGCATCTGAAAATATTGTAAGCCCGGCAGTGATGCTGGCAATGGGAACCGTACCGACCAATAAGTATGCAGAAGGTTATCCGGTATCTCGGCAATGGATATCGCAAAAGGTCTGCTGGACAATGGTATTCATCCGCCTACAATGTATTTCCCATTGATCGTGGATGAAGCACTGATGGTAGAGCCAACCGAGACCGAATCGAAAGAAACGCTGGATGATGCGATCGCAGTATTCCGTAAGTTATACGAACTGGCAGGAACAGATCCTGAAAAAGCGAGGCATTGATATCCATACTTCTGCGGCAGTACAGGGCGTAACAGTAGAAGGAGAGACCTGTACCTGTCACTATATAGAGAAAGAAAAGGAACAGGAAGTAACAGCAGAGTATGTGCTGTGTGCAGTGGGACGCTGTCCGAATACAGATGGACTGTTCGGAGAAAATGTAAAACCGGATATGGAACGCGGACGTGTGCTGGTGAACGAAAACTTTGAATCTAGTATCCCGGGAGTCTATGCAATCGGTGATCTGATCTTTGGTGCACAGCTTGCACACGCGGCAAGCGCACAGGGAATGGTTGTAGCTGAAAAGCTTGCCGGAAAAGAACCATCCATAGATCTGAGTATCGTTCCAGGTTGCGTTTATACAGATCCGGAGATTGCATCTGCCGGAATAACAGAAGACCAGGCGAAAGAAAAAGGAATTGCCGTAAAATGTGGTAAATTCATCATGAGCGCAAATGGGAAATCTATCATCACACAGGAAGAGCGCGGCTTCATCAAAGTCGTAGCCGAAGAAGAAGTAAATTGCTATTTAGTTCATCAGACCGGTTACGCGGACCGGAATAAAGGATTCCTAACTTTTATTCCGGTCCGGGCAGCCGTCGCTTAATGCATTAAACAGCAATCGAATAATACACCGCCGAATAAGCCGAAAGATCCAGCACAGCTTTCCCATCCGTAACCTTCACTTTCTTCTTCGTATACTTCTTACTTCCTCCAAATGTTACATCATCACTAGCCAGAATCACTTCCAGTTCCTTTGCATCCGTTATTGGAAGCTCATATCCTTCCTGATCCTCATCAGAGAAATTAAAGACAGCGGCAATACGTTCTTTGCCATCCGTTCTTTCAAAAGCATAGATACAGCGTTCTTCCTGATGACAGTCCAGCCAATGGAAACCGGCGTTTTCATAGTCTTTTGCAGAAAGAGCCGGAGTTGTCATATACAGATGATTCAGTTTCTGCATGAAGTGATGGAATGCATCGTGAATTGGATACTTCAGGATATCCCAGTCCTGTTCACGTTTTTCATCCCATTCACGGAGCTGTCCGATCTCATTCCCCATGAAGTTTAATTTCTTTCCAGGATGTGCATACATGTACATATAGAAGGCACGTGCCTGTGGGAATTTCTCTTCGTATTCTCCATGCATTTTCTGGGCGATGGTTGCCTTTCCGTGAACCACCTCGTCATGTGAAAGCGGAAGAAGGAAAACATCGTTATAATAGTACATCATGGAGAACGTAAGCTTGTGATAATCGCGGCTTCTGTATTCCGGTGCGGTGCGGAAGTAGTCAAGTGTATCGTTCATCCAGCCCATATCCCATTTGTAATCGAATCCAAGTCCGCCCTGATCAGCAGGTTTTGTTACGCCTTCGAAAGAAGTAGAATCCTCGGCAGAGAGCATAGCTGTCGGGTGCAGTGTTTTAATCCGCGGTTCATTTCACGAATAAAGTCTACTGCATTATTGTTGACACCTCTTGCCGGTTCACCCTGCCAGTAAATGATACGGCTGATTGCATCCATACGGATTCCGTCCACATGATATACGCTTAACCAGTAGTTCGCAGCAGACTGCAGGAAGCTTCGGACCTCGCCTCTGGAATGCATGAAGTTGCAGCTTCCCCATTCGCTGACGCCAACATCCTGATGTGGATATTCATAAAGTGAAGTTCCGTCATAATCGGCCAGTGCATAATGATCAACGGCAAAATGTACCGGCACGAAATCCATGATCACACCGATGTCGTTCTTGTGGCAGGCATCAATGAATTTCATCAGTTCTTCGGCAGTTCCATAGCGTGATGTCGGGCTGAAGAATCCAGTATTCTGATATCCCCAGGATTCGTCACACGGGTGTTCGCTGAGCGGCATGATCTCGATATAGTTATAATCATTTTCCTTAAGATAAGGGATCAGGATGTCGATCATTTCTACATAAGTGTACCAGTCGTCTGCCTTTTCAGAAGGCTTCTTAAATGAGCCGAAATGCAGTTCGTAGATATTGAGTGGTTTGTCCTTGCATACTGAACGCTTCTGCATCCATTTGCTGTCTTTGAATTTGTAATGGGACAGGTCGCGGATGATAGACGCGAAGTTCGGACGGAGTTCCATGCCGAAGCCGTAAGGATCGCAGTGCTCTACGCAGTTTCCGTCCTGTTTGTAGATGCGGTACTTGTACATCATGCCCGGCTTTGCACCTTTGGCATAACATTCCCAGAAATTTCCGTCATAAGTTTTATTAAGTTCCCATTCCTGCCAGTCGTTAAATTCCCCAATGACTGTAATGCGTGATGCAGCAGGTGCAAAGGTACGGAATGTGGTTCCGTCTTTGTCCGGGTGTGCGCCGAGAAATTCATAGGCGTCGAATATTTTTCCTGTATAAAATCCGTAAAAATCCATATTAACCTCCGTAAAAATGCAACGTAAATAATTAACTGCCGAAAAGATAATGGACAGTAGTTGCTTTTTTGATCTATAATCATATTATAAGAGAAATGCGAGAAGGTATCCACCGACAAAACCGACGAATGGGTGGATAACCGACGAATGGGAAAAAGTGTCGGGAAAGTGAGAAAATGAAATGGATCTTAGGATTGAGAAAACAGAGCGGGGAATCAAGAATGCATTTATCGAACTGCGTTCCAGAAAACATCTGGAAAAGATAACAGTAAAAGAATTATGTGAAAGTGCAAGGATCAATAAGTCTACCTTTTATGCACATTATAAAGATATCTACGATCTGTCAGATGCGATGGAAGAAGAAGTGGTACAGTCGATTGCGAACAGTATTCAGCATCCGGAATATCTTATGGAGCATCCGGCAGAATTCGCAAGGGAACTTCTGATGGCCTATATATCTCAGAATTCTCTGACGGCAATATTATTTTCCGGTAGTCAGGCAAATCATTTCGCGGACAGTATTGAGCGGAGTATCAAGCAGATGATTTTTGAAAAATATCCGGAGTTTGAAGAAGATACGGCGATGAACGTGATGTTGAGTTTTTGCATTCAGGGAAGCTACCATGCTTATCAGAAGAACCGGAGCGGAGATATCATGACGGTGATCGATGTGATCGCAGGGATGACGGGAGCGGTTCGACCGATGTATGAAGAACGATTGGGGGAGAGCAGATCATGAATCTGGAACAACCATGTATCCGCATTTCAGTGCGGAATCTGGTGGAATTTATATTGAGACATGGAGACATTGACAACCGGACCGGCGGGGCAGATAAGGAGGCTATGCAGCAGGGCGGCCGGATACACCGGAAAATCCAGAGACAGCAGGGGGCAGAGTACCGTGCAGAGGTCCCGTTAAAGTATCAGATAGCGTGCGATGGATTTATCCTGAGTGTAGAAGGAAGAGCGGATGGGATCATAGAACTTCCGAAGCGTGTGGTGATCGACGAGATCAAAGGAGTATTTAAGGATTTGAAACGTCTGAAAGAACCGCAGCTTTTACATTTGGCTCAGGCAAAATGCTATGCCTATATTTATGCAGAACAGAAAAATCTGGAAGAAATCGGAGTACAGATGACGTATTGTAATTTAGATACCGAAGAAATCCGGAGATTCCAGGAGGTATATACCCGGGCAGAACTTAAGAAATGGTTCGAAGAACTTGTATCAGAATATGAAAAATGGGCAAGATACCAGATGGAATGGAGAGCAAAGAGAAATGCTTCAATCAAAACAGTGGAATTCCCATTCGAATATAGAGACGGACAGAAGAAACTGGTTGCGTCGGTATACAGGACAATTTTGAGAAAAAAGAAATTATTTATCCAGGCACCGACCGGAGTCGGCAAGACAATGGCGGCCGTATTTCCGGCGGTGAAAGCAGTCGGGGAAGAACTGGGAGAAAAGATCTTTTATCTGACGGCGAAGACGATCACCAGAACGGTGGCAAGTCAGGCATTCGAGATCCTGAGGAAGCAGGATCTGAAGATGAAAGTCATCACATTGACGGCAAAAGAAAAGATCTGTTTCTGTGAGGAAACTATCTGTAATCCGGATGCATGTCCATATGCCAAAGGACATTTTGACCGTGTAAATGCTGCTGTTTATGAACTGCTCACATCGACAGATGAGATGAGCCGGGAAGTGCTGGAAGAACAGGCAAGGAAATGGAATGTGTGTCCGTTTGAAATGGCACTGGATGTATCGCAGTGGGTAGATGCGGTTATATGTGATTATAATTACGTCTTTGATCCGAATGCACATCTGAAACGCTTTTTCGGAGACGGTGTCAAAGGAGAATATCTGTTTCTGATCGATGAGGCACACAATCTGGTCGAACGTGGGAGAACCATGTACAGCACCAGTATTTGCAAGGAAGATTTTCTGAAAATCAAAAAGCTGGTAAAATACGGAGAACCGAAACTTGTCTCGGCGTTGGAGAGCTGCAATAAGCAGCTTCTGGAGTTAAAAAGAGAATGTGACGGCTGCCAGATACTGAATAGTGTGTCACATGTGTATATTAAGCTATTGTCTTTGATGACAAAGCTGGAAGAGTTTATAGAAGATTGTAAAGATGAAGTAATACGGAAAGGGGTACTGGAGTTTTACTTTGGTATCCGTAATTTCATATATATTCATGACCGGCTGGATGAAAATTATCTGATTTATTCAGAACTAAGTGAAGAAGGAAAGTTTTACCTGCATCTGTTCTGTGTCAATCCGGCGGGATGCCTGCAGGAATATATGGGAAAAGGAAATAGTACGATATTATTTTCGGCAACATTTCTTCCAATCAATTATTATAAGAAACTGTTATCTGCGGCAAAGGATGATTATGCGATCTATGCAGAATCTCCATTTGAACAAAGCAAAAGATTACTGCTTCTGGGAAATGATGTCAGCACGAAGTATACCAGACGCGGACCGGAGATGTACCGTAAGTATGCAGAATATATGATGCGTGTGATAAAAGGAAGAACAGGAAATTATCTTGCCTTTTTCCCGTCTTACCGATTTCTGGAAGAAGTGTGGGAAGCATTCATGGAACTGCCGCAGGAACAGATTGAAGTTGCAGTACAGTCCCAATATATGACGGAGCAGGAACGGGAAGAATTCCTGAAAAAAACTTCGAACAGGAAAGAGCACACAGCCTGATCGGCTTCTGTGTGATGGGGGGGTATTTTTTCAGAAGGAATTGATCTGACGGAAGATAAACTGATCGGGGCAATGATCATCGGGACAGGACTTCCGCAGGTGTGTCTGGAACGGGAACTTTTAAAGTATTATTTTGACCGGAAGAATCTGAATGGATTCGATTATGCTTATTTGTATCCGGGCATGAATAAGGTGCTACAGTCGGCAGGACGAGTCATCCGGACTGATCAGGACAGAGGGGTGATTGCACTTTTGGATGAACGTTTTATGGACCGGCGGTGCCAGGAGGTGTTTCCGAGGGAGTGGAATGATTTCCAGATCTGTAACAGTGAAAATATCGAAGAAAAGATAGCAGGGTTCTGGAAGGAAGAACAGATGGATAAGAGGTAATCAGAATCAGAAAAATATTATTTATAGAAAAATATATTATAGAACAATATGATAGAAAAAAATACCATGAGGGACATATGCCACATGGTATTTTATACGAAAGTAAATAAAAGTAGCTGCCACCGGTAGTTCTCCAGGGATACTTTGGCAGGAAAAAGAGTTTGTAAACATATTAAAAATAAGATAAAAACTCCTGTGCGGCTTTGGATACCGGAACCTTCTCGTTATGCGCAATGACAAGTTCGCGTTCCGGAAGCGATTCCTTCGTCTCAACAATGAACAGAGAATCCGAATCGGCTGTCTGGGAAAGACAGAAATCCGGAATAAATGCGATTCCAAGTCCGATGCGGGCAAGGTCGATCAGAAGGTCATTACTGCTGAGTTCGATCTCCGGAACCAGATCCAGCTGATTCTGAAGAAACAGGTTGTGCAGATATTCACTGGTTGTACTCTTTCTGTCCAGCATAAGGATCGGGTAGTCCAGAAGTTCTTTGAAAGAAACCTTCTTTCCTTTTAATTCTTTAAATGCTTCATTGGCAATGAACACATCCTGGAAATCTTTGATCTTTTTCACATTCGGAACATTTCCGAGATAGGAATTCGGTGAATTGACAACGATCAGATCCACCTGCCCGGTCTCCAGGAGTTCTACGCAGCGGATCGATGTCGCATTCGTAACCTTGATATGCGCTCCCGGAAATTCCCGGTGGAAGCGTTCCAGATAAGGCACCAGGAAATAACGGCAGATCGTATCACTGGCTCCGATGTGAAGCTGTCCTCCGCGTACGCCGACATCGAGAAGCTGGCTTTCCCCAACGCTTGATCAGGCTGATCGCCGGTTCGATATGGCGCAGAAGAATCTCTCCTTCGGTAGTAAGACGTACTTTCTTGGTGCTTCGGATGAATAAGGTCTGATCCAGCTTTTTCTCCAATGCCTTGATCGACTGGCTGACAGCCGACTGCGAGATAAACAACTGCTTGGAAGCTTCCGAAAAGCTTAAGGTGGAAGCTACATAGTAAAATACTTTATATAACTCATAGTTAATATCCATGATAAGTCCTCCTAATGAATCTTAACTGTATTATAAGTGAAATGAAAGAAAATTACAACCGTATTTACAATAGAAGTGTTATAATAATGAAGAACAGGAGGAAAAAAACTTGAAGAAATTAACAACGCTCATATCGGTTGTGGCCATGATGTATGCAGTGATCGCAGCACTTGCATTCAGTATCTGGGCGGCAGTATATGGAGACAGTCATTATAGATTTTACGAAAAAAGAATACCAGAAATATGAAGTGACAGAAGATCTGGATATGAACATCGACCATGTCATGTACGTGACAGAACATATGATGAACTATCTGATCGGAAAAGAAGAGAAGCTGTCAGTTGTAACAACGGTGGAAGGAAAAGAGCAGGATTTCTTCAATGAAAGAGACCGGATGCATATGCGAGATGTCAGGAATCTGTTCCTGGGAGGTATTAAGGTCGGGGGAGTTTGCCTGATTGTAGCTGCAGCCATACTGACGATGTTTAAAAAGCGGGAAAAAGACTGGAAGAGACTTTTTTGCAGGGCATATTCGATCGCACTTGGTGTATGGCTGGTCATAGGTGTACTGCTTGGCATTGCTTTCAGTATAGATTTTACGACGTGTTTTACGATTTTTCATAAACTGGTTTTTTACCAATAATCTATGGATATTCAATCCGGAGACTGATTATATGATCCGGATGCTGCCGGAAGGATTCTTTTCTGATATGGTGATCCGTATCAGTGAGGTATTTGGAGCGGTGCTGGTAGTGATATGGATCGTATTGTTCGTTATAAAAAAATATTATAAAAAGCCAGAGGAATCGTAAATCTGTAAAAATGGATTGACGGGAATGAAAATGATAAAGGATTAATAAGTACAGATTATAAAAGTGTTTAGATATATTAATTGTATTAAATAATGATTGTTGTGTTATACTAACAATAGAAAATGTGTAAAAATTCATTTATGGAGGATTACTTATGAGCAATGTAAAAAGAGTGTACGTGGAGAAAAAATCAGGATTTGATGTACAGGCCAAGGAGCTTAAGACTGAGATCCGCAGCTATCTTGGAATCAAAGACGTGGACAGTGTTCGTGTACTGATTCGCTACGATGTGGAAAATGTATCCGATGAGACATTTGAAAAAGCATGTAATGGCATCTTTTCTGAACCACCTGTAGATACATTATATAAAGAAGAATTTCCGGCAGAAGAAGGAAGCAGAATCTTTTCTGTAGAATTCCTTCCGGGACAGTTTGACCAGAGAGCGGATTCCGCTGTTCAGTGTATTCAGTTCATCAAAGAAGACGAGCAGCCGGTCATCCGTACCGCGACAACTTATGTGATCCATGGAGGAGAAGGCAGCTTATCAGATGAAGAATTTGAAGCAATCAAAGAACACTGCATCAATCCTGTAGATTCCAGAGAAGCACAGGGCGAAAAGCCGGAGACATTAGTTACCGTATTTGATGAGCCGGCAGATGTAAAAATCTTTGACGGATTCAAAGATATGGAAGAAAGCAAGTTAAAAGAATTATATGATTCTCTCGGACTTGCCATGACATTCAAGGACTTCCAGCATATCCAGAATTATTTTAAATCAGAAGAAGACAGAGATCCTTCCATGACAGAGATCCGCGTTCTGGATACATACTGGTCAGATCACTGCCGTCATACAACATTCTCGACAGAACTTACAGACGTTTCATTCGGCGACGGCGATTACAGAGAGCCGATGGAAGAGACTTACAAACAGTACATCGCTGATCACAGCGAGATCTTCAAAGGAAGAGAAGACAAATTTGTCTGCCTGATGGATCTTGCACTGATGGCAATGAGAAAATTAAAACGTGAAGGAAAATTACAGGATCAGGAAGAATCCGATGAGATCAATGCATGCAGTATCGTTGTGCCGATCGAAGTAGACGGTGTGGAAGAAGAGTGGCTTGTGAACTTCAAGAACGAGACACATAACCATCCGACAGAGATCGAGCCATTCGGTGGAGCTGCTACCTGCCTCGGAGGAGCCATCCGTGACCCACTGTCAGGACGTACATATGTATACCAGGCAATGCGTGTTACAGGAGCCGCTGATCCAACCGTATCTGTAAAAGATACATTAAAAGGAAAGCTTCCACAGAAGAAACTGGTTAGAGAAGCAGCACACGGATACAGCTCTTATGGTAACCAGATCGGACTGGCAACCGGAGCAGTAAAAGAGATCTATCATCCGAATTATGTTGCAAAACGTATGGAGATCGGAGCAGTACTCGGGGCAGCACCAAGACGTGCAGTCATCAGAGAAACTTCGGATCCGGGAGATATCATTATCCTTCTCGGCGGACGTACCGGACGTGACGGATGCGGTGGAGCAACCGGATCTTCCAAAGTACATACAGAAGAGTCTATCGAGACCTGTGGAGCAGAAGTACAGAAAGGTAATGCACCTACAGAAAGAAAGATCCAGAGATTATTCAGAAGAGAAGAAGTCAGCAAGCTGATTAAAAAATGTAACGACTTCGGAGCAGGCGGAGTATCTGTTGCTATCGGAGAACTTGCAGACGGACTTCAGATCGACCTTGATAAAGTACCTAAGAAATATGCCGGCCTTGACGGAACAGAGATCGCAATCTCTGAATCACAGGAACGTATGGCAGTTGTTGTAGATCCAAAAGATGTAGATGAATTTATGAAATATGCATCCGAAGAGAACCTGGAAGCAACAAAGGTGGCTGTCGTAACAGAAGATCCAAGACTGGTCCTTTCATGGAGAGGAAAAGAGATCGTAAATCTTTCACGTGCATTCCTTGATACCAACGGAGCACACCAGGAGACAACTGTAGCGGTTGATATCCCGAACAGAAAAGACAGCATCCTCGTAAGAGAAGAAGTAAAAGACGTAAGAGAAAAATGGCTTGATATGTTAAAAGACCTGAATGTATGCTCACAGAAAGGTCTGGTAGAAATGTTCGACGGATCCATCGGAGCAGCTTCTGTATTCATGCCGCATGGTGGAAAATATCAGAAGACAGAGACGCAGGCAATGGTTGCCAAGCTTCCGGTATTAACAGGAGACTGCGATACCGTAAGTATGATGAGTTACGGATTTGATCCATATCTGTCAACATGGAGCCCATATCACGGAGCAATCTATGCAGTGACAGAGTCTATCGCAAAGATCGTTGCAGCAGGTGGCGATTACAGCAAGATCCGTTTCACATTCCAGGAATATTTCCGTCGTATGACAGAAGATCCACACAGATGGAGTCAGCCGTTTGCAGCTCTTCTCGGAGCTTACAGTGCACAGCTTGGATACGGACTTCCATCCATCGGTGGAAAGGACAGTATGTCAGGAACATTCGAAGACATCGATGTACCACCGACACTGGTATCTTTCGCAGTGGACATTGCAAAAGAAAAAGACATTATCACACCGGAACTTAAGAAAGCCGGAGATAAACTGGTATGGCTTCGTATTGAGACAGATAATTACGACATTCCTGTATACGAGAAAGTTATGGATCAGTACGGTAAATTTACAGAAGATATCCACAGCGGTAAGATCGTAGCAGCTTATGCACTGGACAGACATGGTATTGCGGCAGCAGTCAGCAAGATGGCATTCGGTAACGGCATGGGTGTGAAGATCGAGCACGATGTAGACGCAAGAGACTTATTTGCACCGGCATTCGGAGATATCATCGCAGAAGTACCGGCTGATAAGGTATCTGAACTTGGAATTACTTATACTGTAATTGGTGAAGTAACAGACAGCGCAGCTATTGAATATAACGATGTGAAGATTGCGTTAGACGAAGCAGTATCTGCATGGGAAGAAACACTGGAAAAAGTATTCCCGACCAATTCCGGAGCGGAAGGACAGGATGCGAAGGTGGAGACAGGATTATATGATACATCTGATATTTATATCTGTGACCACAAGATCGCTCAGCCGACCGTATTTATCCCGGTAATGCCTGGAACAAACTGTGAATATGACAGTGCGAAAGCATTCGAAAGAGCAGGAGCAAAGGTGATCACAAAAGTATTCAGAAATATGAGTGCATCTGATATCGTTGATTCTGTAGAAGTATTTGAAAAAGCAATCGAACAGTCACAGATCATCATGTTCCCAGGTGGATTCAGTGCAGGTGACGAACCGGACGGATCAGCAAAATTCTTCGCAACAGCATTTAAGAATGCGAAGATGAAAGAAGCGGTAGAAAAATTATTGAATGAGCGTGACGGACTGGCACTTGGTATCTGTAACGGATTCCAGGCTCTGATCAAGCTTGGTCTGGTACCAAACGGAGAGATTACAGGACAGCAGCCGGATTCACCGACACTTACATACAACACGATCGGCCGCCATATCTCCAAGATGGTCTATACAAAAGTAGTAACGAACAAATCTCCATGGCTCAGAGAAGCAGAACTTGGCGGAGTATACACCAACCCTGCATCTCATGGTGAAGGAAGATTTGTTGCAAATAAAGAATGGCTGGACAAGTTATTCGCAAATGGCCAGGTTGCAACACAGTACTGTGATCCGGAAGGAAATATCACAATGAACGAAGAATGGAATGTCAACGGTTCTTACTGTGCGATCGAAGGTATTACAAGCCCGGACGGACGTGTGCTTGGTAAGATGGCGCATTCAGAAAGAAGAAACAGAAGTGTGGCAATGAACATTTACGGAGAACAGGATATGAAGATCTTCGAATCAGGAGTAAAATACTTCAAATAATGAATGTTCAGGTGTCTGAGACTTCCGGTAATGAGATGAAAATTGGCATCCTTGCATTATAATAAATGCAAATTTAGAGCGCAAATCTGTTTCATAAAAATGAATATAACATGAGAAAAAGCACAAAACCCTTGACAAAATCTGCAAGGGTTTGTAAAAAGTTGCAAAAATAATAAAACTGTAAAAATATCTTGCCAGATACACTTGTTTGCTTACAATAGTAAAGGACAAAGGCGTCAGGGAAAAACAGATGGCGTAAGTCATCTGCTTTTTTTATTCCAAAGCGTGTAGAAAAAACAGCCGGCGGCTGGATCGCAGTATTTGGACAAATTGTTGGACAGGGACGCTTTTGAAAAGGATACGTATATTATTTTAGGAGGTAGAAAGCTATGTCATATGTTGATGAAGTACTGGAGAAAGTAGTAGCTAAGAATCCTGCAGAGCCAGAATTCCACCAGGCAGTAAAAGAGGTATTAGAGTCATTAAGAGTTGTTGTAGAGGCTAACGAGGAGAAATTCAGAAAAGACGCTCTTCTTGAAAGACTTGTTGAACCTGAAAGACAGATCAAATTCCGTGTTCCATGGGTAGACGATAAAGGGCAGGTTCAGGTTAATACAGGATACCGTGTACAGTTTAACAGCGCAATCGGACCATACAAAGGAGGATTACGTCTGCACCCATCTGTAAACCTTGGTATCATCAAATTCCTTGGATTTGAGCAGATCTTCAAGAACTCACTGACAGGACTTCCAATCGGCGGAGGTAAAGGTGGTTCTGACTTCGATCCTAAGGGAAAATCAGACAGAGAAGTAATGGCATTCTGCCAGAGCTTTATGACAGAACTTTGCAAATATATCGGAGCTGACACAGATGTTCCTGCAGGAGACATCGGAACAGGTGCAAGAGAGATTGGTTACATGTTCGGTCAGTACAAGAGAATCAGAGGCCTGTATGAAGGTGTTCTGACAGGAAAAGGATTAAGCTACGGCGGATCTTTAGCAAGAACAGAAGCTACAGGGATATGGACTTCTCTACTTAACAGAAGAATTATTAAAGATCAACGGAAAAGACATCAAGGGAATGACAGTTGCAGTTTCCGGAGCTGGTAACGTTGCAATCTATGCAATCCAGAAAGCTCAGCAGCTTGGAGCTAAAGTTGTAACAGCAAGTGATTCTACAGGATGGGTATATGATCCGGACGGAATCGACGTTGCAGCATTAAAAGAAATCAAAGAAGTAAAACGTGCAAGACTGACAGAGTACAAGAACTACCGTCCTAATTCAGAATATCATGAGGGACGCGGTGTATGGTCTGTTAAGGTTGACCTTGCTCTTCCATGTGCTACACAGAACGAACTTCACCTTGAAGATGCAAAACAGTTAGTTGCTAACGGATGCGTAGCTGTATGCGAAGGTGCTAACATGCCTACTACATTAGAAGCAACA
>ENA-OQBL01000385-OQBL01000385.1-human-gut-metagenome-genome-assembly--contig:-NODE-385-length-24223-cov-4.051793_pt1 | contig 24223 bp, 28 predicted proteins | sample MGYA00242747_ERZ504553 | MGnify/ENA primary metagenome ERZ504553 (study PRJEB26092, sample SAMD00036240) | human gut metagenome | host: Homo sapiens | study: EMG produced TPA metagenomics assembly of...
CACGAAATGTTTCAGCCGGAAAATATCCTTCAGAACAACCACTCCTCCGAAAATAAAACCGGCTGAAACATTTCCACTTGGCTGAAGGATTCCATAACCTCAATTCTTCAGCCGAAACGCCGACGGGCAGGGTGTTTGCGGAGAGGCTGAAAGATCTGAAGGATTTTTTAGGATATCTCTACAGGCATGATAAACGACCGTATCCCACTGAAAAAAGGTAATATATGTTCATAGACAAAGTATGTGTACTTCATCGGTGAAGTAACACCACTTACTTCGCCGATGAAGTACACATACTTTTTTTACCAATAATGCCGGTAAACAAAAAGCCCGTCAAGCAGTTTACAATCTACTTGACAGGCCTTTCCCCTTCGCTTTATTTCAATTATTCAGCAGCAGCTTCCACTTTGTCAGCAGAATCTGCCGGAGCTTCTACAAATTCAGTAATACCATTGTTTACCAAAATATTGTACCATGAAATCAGTTTCTTGATATCTCCGTTATGGACACGGTCACGATCATAATTTGGCAAAACTTCTGCAAAATAAGCATGCAACTCATCGGCTGATGCCTTTTTTATAATTGATAGAAGCAACCGCTCCATTCTCTTTCTTCTTTACCGCTTCCAGCACTTCGCTCAAAGGCACTTCTTCTGCATCTGTGTACATAGCAATATCCGCCAATGAGATAACTTTGTCATGAGCATAAGCAGGAACTCTTTTCTTAGCCGCGTCAACTGTTTCTACAATCAACATGTTCTTTCCTTGAGAAATCAATTTATATAATCCCGGTTTGCCCGCGATTGATAAAATGGTCTTTAACATACTATTCTATTTTATATTTATGGTTTGAGGAAGCAAAAGTACAATTCACCAATGAAACTCCCAAATTTATAGTATGAATTTTTCGGTTTTTAATTGTTCTACTATTCTGTTCAACTGGGGTATGAGCAATTGCACCCCGTCATTCACCACCGTGAAATCGGCCCGCCGACGCTTTTCTTCATCATCCATCTGGGCAGCAATACGTGCCCGGACTTGTTCCTCGCTGGCTCCATCACGATACATGGCACGCTGTATACGCAGTTCTACAGGTGCATAGACCATTATTACCGCATCTACCGTATCCTGAAAACCGGCCTCATACAAAATAGCTGATTCCATACCCACTATCTCACACTTTTCCTGACGTTCCACCCATACGGTAAAATCTTTCCGTACCCGGGGATGGATAATGGAATTGATTTGGAGCACATGCGCCGGATCGGAAAACAGATAGGAAGCCAGCAACGGCTTGTTTAACAGACCATCCTTATAAACCTCCTCACCTAACAAAGCAATCAGTTCCCCACGAATTCCGGCATCGGAAACAGTAAGGCGCTTCGCTTCATTATCCGCATTATACACTGGGATATGCATATCCTCCAGCAAATGGGAAATGTATGATTTTCCACTGCCGATGCCACCGGTAACCGCTATCTTAATCATTGAATTTAATTCGTTGTTCTATCAAATAATCCACCTCCTTGGGATTCAAACGGACGTGGTTCACATATCGGGGGATGGATTTGAGATTGACCGGACACTTCTCCCCCTTATTGTTCAACAAAGACTCATAAGTCACCCCGATAAAGAAATCCTCGGAAGTGATGGACTTGAAATGACTCAGACCTACCTGAAAAGTCACCTGAACCTTGGAGGGAAAAGTGCGAAGTACTTTATCGGGCGGAAAATTGATGCCACGTATAGGCACCTCCACACTTTTTTCAGCGTAAATATCTACCAATAAAGTCACATCATCAAAAGAGGGAATGAATTTCGCTCCACGTACATCGGCCAGATTCACCCTGCGACGAACGGTGTCTGCCACATCTTCAAAGTTCAATGCCTGTGTATAAGCAGCCGTGATGGTATCCAAAATCTCTTGAGGAGCATAAACCATCACTGAATCCGGCGAGTAAATGATATCCGAGATATAATACTGACGGTCCAAAGCCACCTTGCCTTGCAATTTCACGGGCACCTTCTTTGCCTTCCCTTTTGTATAAATAAACTCCACAGTATCCGGCCGTATGGTCAGCAATTTGGTTGTCTGATTCAACTGGACCGAAATCTTTTTCATTAAAGCTGAAACCGGAATCCGGACACGACTTCCTTTATCCTCATAGTCCTTAAAGTCCACAACAATGGGATAGAATGTCTGTCCCAGCATATAGTTAGCCAATACAGTTCCCCTGTCTTTCACGCCAATACGCAGTTCATCGGGAAGTTCGGAGGTCAGCACCACATCACTAGGTACATTCTTCAACCGTAACGGAACGGAGAATTCCGTTTCATAATCATCATTTAACACCTGAAGCAACCAAAAGCAGAAAGATACAAATACAAAAAACAAGAAAATCAGGAACTCCCTGCTATTACGGCTAAGCAGGAAGCTTCTGATTCTCTCTAAAGTCTTTAAATAGTAAATACGTATGTTCCTTTTGTCGAACATGTTGTTATGTCATTTACTTTGCCTGTTGTTGATTGGATGCAGCATTAGCGAAGATAGAATTTCTATCAATTTTAATCTTAACGCCTGACGCTATTTCCAAAATCAACCGTATTATCTTCTATTTCTTTTATCTTTCCGTATATACCACCTGCAGTGATCACTTCCTGACCCACTTCCAGGTTCTTGCGGAAATTAGCAATTTCTTTCTGTTTTTTATTCTGAGGACGAATCATGAAGAAGTACATAATAGCGAAAATTGGCTACCATCATAATAAGGAAAGAGTAATCTCCTCCACCCCCTGCCTGCAGAAATACAAATAATAAGTTCATACTTTCTATGTTTTTTAGTTTATAATACCGTTATTCTTCAATAACAAACAAAGATATTAATTTTTTGTTAGCTTATTCTCTTTTTTTAATGAATTAACGATTCCATCCAAAGTACCGTTAATAAAGCCACCGCTTTTCGGAGTGCTGTACAGTTTGGCTATTTCCACGTACTCATTCAGTGAAACGCTGACCGGGATATTGGGAAAACTCAGGATTTCAGCCAAAGCGATCTGCATAATGACCACATCCATGAAAGCCACACGGTCTAAATCCCAGTTCTTTGTATTTTCGCTAATCAGATGACGATAATAATCGGCATTCAAGATAGTACGACGGAACAAACGGCGCGCGAAGTCTTGATCCTCCTCATCTTTAAATTCCGGCAACAATTCCTGTTTTGCACCATTCTTCTCATCGAAACGCTTGATGGTCTTCAACACAAAGGTATCCACGATTTCCTTATCATCATTCCAATACAAACTTTGGTCCTCCAAAACCTGATCCAGTTCGATATTATTAAAAATAATATTTTTATATAGCTTGCGCCACAATTCACGGTCTTCCTCATACGAAGAAGTCTCACTGGCCATATATTCCTTATATATATCGCTTTCTAAGATTTTATCACATAAAGTCTTTACGAAATCAGCTTCATTCTCCCAAGTTTTCTTCTGATTGTTCGAAAACTCCAGCAGCTGTTTGTTTACCTCCAGCTGTGCAATAAAGCGGTTTTCCACAAATTTGGTGTTGGGAAACAATTCTTCCTTAGTAGGGACCAGTTTGTTTTTCGCAGCATTCAGTCGTTTGTTAGCCTGTTTAGTTACCTCTACCATTAAAAGCAGCAGATAGTTGTATAAGTCATACGCTTTAGAAAGGCTGAAAAATAACTCTTTTTTCCGCTGTATCCAAGTTTTTTGCCTCCGTTCTGATAATAAGCATAGACTATCTGAACTATCTTAAGACGAATAAGAACTCTATTTATCATAATTCACATAAAATTATTAAGGAGTTGCAAAAGTAGGTATTTTCATTGATTTTACATAACATAATTACAATTTTTTAATGTAAAATTTACATAGAGCTATCTAAATCGCATTTTTTTCATCGAAGTTTATCCGCAAATTCTTTGCCCATTTAAAAAAATGTCCAATTTTGAAGCCGATTTATAAAGATACTTAAGTTATGGAAGATTATAAAAAGAAAAGTGTAGTGGATGGTGACAAAGAAATTGTTTTTTCAAAAGCAATTAAAGCCGGCAAACGTATTTATTATTTAGATGTGAAGAAAAACCGAAAAGATGAAATGTTTTTGGCTATTACCGAAAGCAAGAAGATTGTTTCGGGAGAAGGTGATGACTCGCAAGTAAGCTTCGAAAAACATAAGATTTTTCTATATAAAGAAGATTTTGAGAAGTTCATGAACGGTTTACAACAGGCTATACAGTTTATTGCCGAAGAGCAAGGTCCTATTGAACCTCATCACACTGAAAATGAAGAACAGGAAACGACCGAAGACGCTCACAAGCCGCTTAGTCCGAATGAAATTAAAATAGATATCGATTTCTGATTCCAACCGATAAAGAAAGCACAATGATAAAAAAATTGTGCTTTCTTTTTGTCAAGTCGGAAATAAGCAGTAATTTTGCACCGCTTTTTCAAGCTCATCGTGTGATATACCACATCGTGTGATGGCGAATTAAGCAATAAGATCAACTTAATTTAGAGTAACACGAAAAAATTAAAAAACAATGAAATCAATTGAAATTAAAGGTACTGTCAGAACAGACGTAGGAAAGAAAGCAACTCACGAATTGCGTAAGAACAATGGTGTTCCTTGTGTATTGTATGGAGTGCAGAAAGACGAAAACGGCTTGCCCGTAGCTACTCACTTCTCCGTGCCCACCGAAGGACTCCGTAACTTGGTATACACACCGCACATCTATGTTGTAGACTTGAACATTGACGGTAAAATAGTAAACGCTATTTTGAAAGATATCCAGTTCCATCCTGTAACGGATGCAATCCTTCACGTTGACTTCTATCAGATTGATGAAGCTAAACCCATCGTTATGGAAGTTCCTGTTCAATTGGAAGGTTTGGCAGAAGGTGTACGTGCCGGTGGTAAATTGGCATTACAGTTGCGTAAACTGAAAGTGAAAGCTTTATACAATGTAATTCCTGAACGTCTGGTTGTTGATGTAACTTCTTTGGGTCTGGGCAAGACTGTCAAAGTGGGCGAATTAAGCTATGAAGGTTTGGAATTGATTAACGCTAAAGAAGCCGTTGTTTGTGCAGTTAAATTGACTCGTGCCGCTCGTGGTGCTGCTGCAACTGCCGGCAAATAATCAGTAACCTTTTAATCCTTATCAATGAAATATTTGATTACAGGACTGGGTAATATAGGTGAAGAATACCGAAATACCCGTCACAACATAGGATTCACAGTATTGGACGCCCTTGCAAAGGCGTCCAATCTTGTTTTTACCGACGGACGTTATGGGGCTACTGCCACCCTCTCGCTCAAAGGACGCCAGCTTATCCTGCTGAAACCGTCTACTTACATGAACCTGAGTGGAAATGCAGTGCGCTACTGGATGCAGAAAGAAAACATTCCGTTGGAAAATGTGTTGATAGTGGTGGACGACCTCGCCCTTCCTTTCGGTACACTACGCCTGAAAGGAAAAGGCAGCGATGCCGGACACAATGGTTTGAAACATATAGCTGCTACGCTGGGTACACAGGATTATGCCCGTCTGCGCTTTGGTATCGGCAACGATTTTCCCCGTGGCGGACAAATAGATTTTGTATTAGGTCACTTCACTGATGAAGATTTGAAGACCATGGACGAACGTGTAGCAACGGCTTGCGACATAATTAAGAGTTTTTGTCTGGCAGGCATCAGTATAACAATGAACCAATACAATAAAAAGTAATGGCTGAAGCAAGAATTGATAAATGGCTGTGGGCCTCACGTATATTCAAGACCCGTACTATCGCTGCCGAAGCATGCAAGAAAGGACGGGTTTCCATCAACGGTACTCAGGTGAAGCCGTCGAGAATGATAAAGCCGGGAGAAGTGATACAGGTAAAGAAACCGCCTGTCACGTACTCATTTAAAGTTTTACAGGCAATAGAGAAACGTATAGGTGCCAAATTGGTTCCTGAAATTCTGGAGAATGTAACGACTCCGGAGCAATATGAATTACTGGAAATGAGCAGAATCAGCGGTTTTGTTGATCGCGCCCGCGGAACAGGGCGTCCCACCAAGAAGGACCGTCGCAGCATGGAAGAATTCATTACTCCTGAATATTTCGGTGATGATGACTTCGACTTTGAATTTGATTTCGAAGAACAAGAATAGATAGTGATTAATGGTTAGTGATTGTAGGTGTATGCATCTGCTATTAATCACTAGCCATTAACTACTATCTATCTGTTAATCATTTCACTACTACAGATTTTTCTTTATAGCTTCAATCATTTCTTGGTATTCCGCATCAGTCAGATAAACTTTTCCCGGATTCATCTGAAATACACCTCCATAATCAGGTCCGTCCACATACTTGGGAGCCAGATGAAAATGCAGGTGAGAAAGTTTGTCACTATATGCTCCGTAATTTATTTTTTCAGGGTGGAAAGCCTTGTCCATAGCACGGGTCACACGGGCAACATCTGCCATAAATGCATTACGTTCTTCATCACTCAGTTCAAACAAGTCGTTTACATGATCTTTATAAGCAACAAGGCAACGTCCGCGATAGGTTTGTTCCTTAAACAGGAATACGCGTGAAACACTCAGTGGAGCTATTTCAATCATTAAATTGTGCAATGTCTCATTGTTCTGACAATACAGACAATCTTTAGGATCACTTTTCATGGTTTTCTTATGTATTAAAATTAATTATTCTTCCTCTTTTTCTTTCTTACCCAACAAACGGTACACATCCTCCCGTTCGCCTACCACCCATACCACATCTCCTTCCGTAAAAGGTACATTGATATCAGGGGTCATCAGCGTACTATCTTCTTTTTCGACGCCTACCACCAGACATTTGTACTCATCCCGGATACCACTTTCTTTAATATTTTTACCCAAGAAAAATGAGTTACGATCTATAATGAACTGTTTCAGATTCATTTCACGCCTTTCCAAATCTTCCTCTTCAGCGGCGGCTGATACTCTTTCTGCCTGACGGGCAAACTCGCCCAACTGCTCATCCGTACCGATTACCTGTATGGTGTCACCGGGAAACAGACGTACATTCGCCCCCGGAATATTAATACGATGCATTCCACGAATGATAGATGCCACATGTACTCCGTATTTATGCCCCAAATTCAACTCTCTTAACGTATATCCCGCCCATAAGGAATCCGCAGGTATCTCAAAATCCGAAAGATGTAAGTCGCGGGACAACAAATGTCCTTCATACTCAGGACGCTTCTGACCTGTGAACTCAGCATGCACATCCCTGAAACGCAAATTCTGAATAAAAGTACGCTCCATGAATATAGATTGCTTCTTCAGCCATCGCGAGAACATCATCATACCTACCAAAACAACGGCTATACCGATCAGCAAAGTCGTGGAAGTCTGAAAAAGTTTCTCTATAACAAACATCACAAACATGACAGCTATCACTATACGGAGTAAAATGGTAGAAATTAAGGGAGCCCGGTTGAAACGGCTATCCTGCCATAACGCCTGGAACTCTACAGAGTGGTTTTTTTTTCATGATAATGGCACGCAAGAAAGGTGCGATGCAAACGATAGTAAAAACAGTTCCTGCCAGATTGGCCCAAAAGACAGGCAGACTAGCCCGGAACAATGGAATAATAAAATGGAATGAAAGTGTAATCATAGCTATACACAATACAGAATAAACAGCTACGATCCTAGCTATGGCAACCAACAATTTCTTCCAATTGTTTTCATGATTCACCGTTTGTGATCCCGATGAATAACGCTCAAGCATTTTTTTCCATTTGCCGGGCAGACGTTTCTCTACTATATGATAAGCAGGTATCGCCAAACGTATCATATACGGGGTCAGAAATGTGGTAATGACCGAAACAGCCACCACAATAGGATATAAGAAATCACTGGTTACTTTCAGACTTACCCCCAACGAAGCGATAATAAATGCAAATTCACCAATCTGGGTCAGACTGAAGCCACATTGCATGGCAACTTTCAACGGCTGTCCCGACAAAATCACGCCACCTGTACCAAAAATAACCTGCCCAAGCAGAATGGCCAATGTAATAATCACAATGGGCCATATATATTCTACAATCATGGCAGGGTCTACCATCATTCCCACAGATACAAAGAAAATGGCTCCAAACAAATCCTTTACAGGGGCCACAAGCTTCTCTATATTTTCGGCCTCTACCGTTTCTGCCAAAATAGACCCCATTATAAAAGCTCCAAACGCAGCCGAAAATCCAACCTTGGCCGCCACAACTACCATACCGAAGCACAATGCCAGCGAAACAATCAGCAATGTTTCATTTGCCATCCACTTGCGGGAACGCTTCAAAAATGTAGGAATGATATAAATACCTACCACAAACCACAATATAAGGAAGAATAATAATTTGGCAATACTATATACCATTTCACTGCCCTCGAAATTCTGACTCACTGCCATTGTACTCAACATAACCATCAAAACAATAGCCAATATATCTTCCAATATCAAAATACTAAGAACCAAGCCGGCAAACCGTTGCTGCCTCAATCCCAAATCATCAAAAGCCTTATAGATAATAGTCGTGGAGGACATGGCCAACATACCTCCCAAATACAGACAGTCCATGCGTTGCCACCCGAAAGACCACCCTACAAAAATCCCAACCAATATCATACAAAATATAATGGTACACGCCGCAATGACCGCCGTCCCCCCTACCTTCACCAGTTTCTTGAAACTAAATTCCAACCCTAGAGCGAACAACAAGAATATCACACCAATCTCCGACCATGTATGGATATTGGCCACATCAATGACCGACGGAGTAAGAGGAACATGGGGACTTGCCAAAAAGCCGGCTACGATATAGCCGAGAACAAGAGGTTGCTTTAACCGTTTAAAGACGAGCGTCATGACACCGGCGCAGATCAGAATCAAAGCCAAATCACTTATCAATGGAGCCAATTCAGACATAGCTAATAAATTTTTGATTGCAAAATTTAAGAATTATCTATTTATCATATTCTTCATCCTATTATTAATTTTGCATTAAAAGCTGTTTTTATGAAAAGGAACTAACCGTAAATGTATATCAGCCATATAAAGAAAACGCGAATATCCAGATTTCTTGAATATTCGCGTTTTCTTTGTTATCAGCGTTCTCTTTTCCGGCTTTCGATTTATTTTCTGAACGGGGCCTTTACTACTACAGCTTTCAGCTTGCGTCCGCGCACATCAATAAATATTTCAGTACCTAATGCCGTGTAAGCGGTCTGAACATATCCCATACCGATACCAATCTTACGCATTGGAGACATGGTTCCACTAGTTACTTCACCTATTTTCTCTCCATCAGCATTTACCAGTTCATAACCATGACGGGGAATACCACGGTCTACCATTTCAAAAGCAATCAGCTTGCGTTTCAATCCTTCGGCTTTCTGCTTTTCAAGTAAAGCACGTGAAGTGAAATTCTTTCCTTCAACAAACTTGGTAATCCAGCCCAATCCTGCTTCCAACGGAGAAGTGGTATCACTCAAATCATTACCATACAGGCAAAAGCCCATTTCCAAACGTAATGTATCACGAGCCCCTAGCCCGATAGGTTTAATCCCTTCAGGAGCACCTGCTTCAAAAATTGCTTTCCAGATAGCCTGACCGGCTTCGGGATAAAAATAAAGCTCGAAACCACCTGCACCGGTATAACCGGTATTCGAAATAATCACATCTTTCTGACCGGCGAACTCACCTGTGGTAAAAGCATAATAAGGAATTTCAGACAAGTTGACCGGAGTCAGTTTTTGCAAAACTTCCATAGCCTTCGGTCCCTGAATAGCAAGCTGTGCCATACGGTCGGATGCGTTTTCCAATTCCGCACCCACTGTGTTATGGCTGACACACCAGTTCCAGTCTTTCTCAATATTGGCCGCATTTACCACCAACAAGTATTTTTCGGATTCATAGTGATATACCAACAGGTCATCAACAATACCTCCCTCCTCATTAGGGAAACAAGTATATTGCGCTTTACCGACGGGCAAAGTCGCCACATTGTTTGAAGTCACTTGCTGCAAAAACTCCAACGCATTAGAACCTTTTACCCAAAATTCACCCATATGGGATACATCAAAAACACCTACGGCATTACATACAGTAAGATGTTCATCAATAATTCCCGAATATTCAATAGGCATATTATAACCTGCAAATTCGTGCATTTTCGCCCCCAAGGCAATGTGTGTTTCGGTAAACGGAGTTGTTTTCATGTTATTACTTTACTATTTTAAGGTTAATAAATTACTTATCTTGCCACCAATTCAGCGATTTTCACCACCACTTTCATGGCTTTCTCAATAGACTGGATTGGCACGAACTCATATCTGCCATGAAAATTCAAGCCGCCGGCAAAAATATTGGGACAAGGCAATCCCTTGAATGAAAGTTGTGCACCATCCGTTCCACCGCGGATAGCCTTCACCTTAGGTGTCACGCCCGCCTCTTCCATAGCCTTGAAAGCGATATCAATGATATGCATCACCGGCTCAATTTTCTCACGCATATTGTAATACTGGTCTTTCAATTCCAATGTAACGGTGCCTTCTCCATATTTCTTATTGATGATTTCCGCCCACTTTTTCATATTTTCCTTGCATGCCTCAAACTTGGCACGGTCATGATCACGGATTATATAAGAGATGGTAGTCTGCTCCACTTCACCCGTCATGCCAATCAAATGATAGAATCCCTGATAACCATCAGTACATTCGGGCACTTCGTCCGTAGGCAGTAAAGACACAAACTCATTAGCCACACGCAAGGAGTTGATCATTTATCCTTGCATATCCCGGATGTACGTTACGTCCTTTAATAATCACTTTCGCAGAAGCGGCATTAAAGTTTTCAAACTCCAACTCCCCTACTTCACCACCATCCATCGTATATGCCCACTCGCATCCGAATCTCTCCACATCAAATTTATGTGCACCCAAGCCTATTTCTTCATCAGGATTAAATCCCACACGAATTTTTCCATGCTTGATTTCAGGATGTTCTTTCAAATATACCATAGCCGAGATGATTTCAGCAATGCCCGCCTTGTCATCAGCTCCCAACAATGTTTTGCCGTTGGTTACAATAAGGTCCTCCCCTTTATGATCCAACAGTTCGGGAAATTGCTTGGGAGAAAGTATAATGTTGTCTTCTTCGCATAATACAATATCCGTTCCGTCATAACCATAGACAATGCGTGGGGTGACTCCCGCACCCGTCATATCGGGACTGGTATCCATGTGTGCAATAAATCCGATGGTAGGAACCGGTTTATCCGTATTGGCCGGCCATGTGGCAAACAGATAACCATTCTCATCCAAAGAAATTTCCTGAAAGCCCAATTGTTCCAATTCAGATCTTAAATATTGTGCAAACACCATCTGCTTCGGTGTACTGGGGGTAGCCCCGCTATTCTCATCAGACTGAGTGTCGAAGCTTACATATTTTAAAAATCGTTCTATCACCGTCATTTTTCTTTTTGTTTTAATATTCATACTTGCCTGTAAAAATAGAAAAAGAGCCGTGAATTGCCAAACAAATCACGGCTCTTTTTCATTAATATTTTATTATTTTGTTATTAGAAACAACTGGAACCATCAAAACAATGGGTACATACCTTACATTTTGGTAATCCTATCGCTTCTACCAAAGTTTCCAAAGTATTGAATTTCAAGGAGCTCAGACCGAAGCGGTCGGCAATCATTTGCACCATCTTCTTATACTCCGGCGAATCTGTCGTTGCATATTTTTCCAGATTCTTATTTTCATCGCCTTCAATCTCCTTAATCATCCGGCGGGTTATCAATTCCAAATCACTTTTTGAAGAAGTGAAACCAATGAAAGGGCATCCATAAATCAATGGCGGACAAGCAATGCGCATATGAACCTCTTTGGCACCATAATCAAATAAAATTTTTACATTATCACGAAGTTGGGTTCCACGCACTATAGAATCGTCACAGAACAACACGCGCTTACCTTCCAGCATTGCACGATTAGGTATCAGCTTCATTTTTGCTACCAGTGAACGCATTTCCTGATTGGCAGGAGTAAAACTACGAGGCCAGGTGGGTGTGTACTTGGCAATAGCACGATGATAAGGAATTCCTTTGCCTTCAGCATACCCCAATGCCATACCTACTCCCGAATCAGGAATACCGCAGGCACAATCAACTTCCGAATCGTCCTTCTGCCCCATTTTATAACCACTCATAAAACGTACTTCCTCTACATTTTTCCCTTCATAGCATGAAACAGGAAATCCATAATATACCCACAAAAAATGAACAAATCTGCATTCCTTCGTTCGGCTTGCGCATTTGTTCCATTCCGTCGGCACGCAAGCGAATAATTTCGCCCGGTCCTACATATTTCTCTATTTCATAATCCAGATTCGGCAAACTGCTTGATTCACTTGTCGCAGCATACGCACCCTCTTTTTTTGACCTATCACAATCGGAGTACGCCCCCATTTTGTCACGTGCTGCTATAATACCGTCTTCCGTCAATATCAGCATGGAGCATGATCCTTTGATTTTATTAAAGACATTCTCTATACCATCTACAAAATTTTTCCCTTGCACAATAAGCAATGCGATCAGCTCCGTCTGATTCGTCTTGCCAAGACTCATTTCAGAAAAGTGCATATTAGCTGCCAGCAAGTCGCGTTCCAATTCCGTAATGTTATTGATTTTAGCTACTGTGACGATGGCGAACTTGCCCAGATGCGAGTTTATCACGATAGGCTGCGGGTCCGTATCACTGATAATGCCGATACCCGAACTACCTTTGAACTTTGGAAGTTCAGATTCAAACTTCGTGCGGAAATAAGAACTCTCCAAATTGTGGATAGAACGCATAAATCCCTCTCCTTGGGCATACGTAGCCAAACCACCTCTTTTTGTTCCTAAATGTGAATTATAGTCCGTCCCGTAAAATAAGTCGGTGACGCATTCAGCCTTTGAGACTGTTCCAAAAAAAGCCACCCATTCCTTTTTGCGTATTTTTCGTTTAGGGTGCAAAATTACGAAAAAAGTTTGGCTCTGAATGAATAATCATTGCTATTTTTGCATTAAAATGTAGCATTTATGAAATCACTATTACTCATCTTCTTGGGAGGAGGTACAGGAAGTGTACTTCGCTACCTGCTTACCATAAGCATTTATCGCCAGGGAACAACGAATTTTCCGTGGGGTACTTTCGCAGTCAATATTTTGGGTTGCATACTGATCGGGGTATTCTATACCCTCACCTCACGCATTCATATCAACAATGATATAAGACTGATGCTCACTATCGGACTTTGCGGTGGCTTCACTACATTTTTTCCACTTTCAGCAACGAAAGTCTGCAATTACTGAAATCAGGACTCTACCCCTCTTTTTTCACCTACATCATCGGTAGTGTGGTATTGGGTATCCTCGGAGTAATGCTAGGGATATGGATGAGCGAATAAAGCGAAAAAATATCCCTCCGGCTCTATACCACATAGAACAGGAGGGATTGAAATTGCACCTCAGTTATTAAACCTTATTTTAATCTCAAGACACTTCGTCCGGCTGTAATGGCTGCACTGTTTGCAGGAGTTGACTTACGGGTACAATAATCAAATTCCGCAGTTTTCTCTCCGTTAAATGATTTCCATTTTAATTTCAGCTTCACTGTTTTTCCTTCAGTGTCAGGCAAGGAATCCAAATTAAATGCCACCAGTCCGTCGGCAGGTTCACCATATACATCACCAAAAGCATTATGACGGAATTCTACCTCATAAGGATTTTCAGCATCTTTACTCATCAACAAATTGACAAAATGAGCTTGACTGCGATTCCCCCACATGGTTCTGAAACGCAAAGTCAAATAACCGTCCTCGGCAATTGTTACCCAATCGTTAATCATATCTACAGGGTCAGTACCATATACTTCATCATTCTTATCTCCTAAATCACCGGCAATCGGTTTTGTCAAGATACTGTCTATCCAGTTGATATGTACAGCCTTGTCATACTCTCCGCTTGACTCATTCACCGGATCGAAATTTACAAGGGCCCTTACTTCCTTCTCACCATAGGGAGAATTTTTTCATATTGACAGGTAACAGTGTCGTACTGTCATCCAACTGCATAAAAAATGAATTGTCGGCCACCGGTTTCACAGTAACCAGTGCATTGGGCAACGCATATCTATAATAATCATTATCATCATCATCCAAACAGGATTGAAAGATCATCACAGAAGCAAGTACCGCTACAGACGCAAGCAATTTATTAAAACCAAAAAAACTTTTTCATTGTGCTTTTCTTTACTTAGTTAATTATTCTAGTTTATAAGTCCTTTCTATTGAAAGAAATGCAGGCCATACCATAATGCTGCACGAAGTTTTGTTAAGAAAACATAATCATCTGACAGTTATGTTACAAACCTTCTTCCATTTATATTTCTTATATTCACACAAGCGAGCCATAGGCGAATAAAGGGATAATTTTACCGAAATTTAGCTCATCTCAAATTACTAATCCTATGATTTTTTTATCTTAATTTTGTTACTGTTTTTTGAAAAAAGAAAAGATTTAGAATAAAGAGTTTTATGAAAGCTACTATCACAAGTCTCATTTTTTTACTATTGTCATTAACCGTCTCATCGCAGACTTATAAATACATTGGCATAGAAGAAGGACTAAGCAATCAGAAAATATACAAAATTCAGAAAGATGCTCGTGGATATATGTGGTTCCTTACTCATGTGGGGATAGACCAATATAACGGAAAAGAAATAAAACATTATAAATTAAGAGAAGGTAACAGGGAACTAGACCCGTTATTGAATATAAACTGGACATTTTTTTAGATAAAACAGGTACACTACTGGTCACAGGAAAACAAGGCAGAATTTTTCGTTATGATTCAGGCCACGACCGTTTTGTACAGATATACAATATGTACAATTACTGGAATAAGGACTACCATGCTTTCGTGAGATATAGTTACATAGACCAGGAGGATAACGTATGGCTGTGCGGCAAATCGGCTATCCACCATTTTTAACATAGAATCCGGACAAAAGCAACAAATCTCTAACCGACTGGGAAATATCACCTGCATAGAACAGATAAACAGTGAACATTTCTTTATAGGTACAGACAAAAGAATCTATCTGGCAAAACTGGAAAACGGGAATTTAAAAGAGCTCTCCTGCGGCAAACTGGGAATGATGGATATGCACGTACATGAATTATATCTACACCGTACAGCCAACAAACTATTTATAGGCACTTTTGAAAAGGGAGTCTATATATATGACTTGAACAGCCAGAAAATTGTACGTCCCGAAGTAGAACTGACAGATGTGAATATTACACGGATCAGTCCTTTGAACACAAAGGAATTATTAGTAGCCACTGAAGGAGCAGGAGTACACAAGTTAAACATAGACACCTATGAAACAGATCCTTATATCATTGCAAACTATGGTAGTTACAACGAAATGGATGGAAACATTATCAATGATGTATATGTAGACAACGAGCAGCGTATCTGGCTGTCCAACTATCCTACGGGAATTTACCGTCCGCAATAACCAATATACCAACTACAACTGGATAAAGCACTCTATTGGCAACCGGCAGTCACTAGTAAACAACCAAGTAAACTCCATTATAGAAGACAGTGACGGGGATCTGTGGTTTGGAACAAGCAACGGCATCAGCTTATACGATTCAAAACAAAAGCAATGGCGTTCTTTCCTAAGCTCTTTCAATCACGGACTAAAAAATCAGACCGCATTTTTATTACTTTATGCGAAGTCTCTCCGGGTATTATATGGGCGGGAGGATATGCATCGGGCATTTTCCAGATTACCAAGAAAAACGGGAACATAGAATACCTCACCCCTGCCCAATCCTTCCATCTGAATGTACGTGCCGACAAATACATACGCGACATTAAAAAGGACAGATACGGGTGTATATGGTCCGGAGGATATTATAATCTGAAATGCTTTAATCTGAAGACACGCCAAGGACGTCTTTATCCCGGACTAGGTTCTGTTACTGCCATTGAAGAAAAGGACAGTACATCTATGTGGATAGGTACCTCCACCAATCTTTTTCTACTGGACCGGAATTCGGGCAAATACCATGAAATACCTCTGCCCGGTGGAGCAACCTACATTTATACGTTACACCAAGAAGACAATGGTTTACTCTACATTGGCACCAGTGGTTCCGGACTATTTACTTATGATCCGGTAAAAGAATCAATCAGCGCCCATTACCATACAGGAAACAGCCCGTTAGTATCAAACAGCATTTATGTTATTCTACCCACAAAAGACGGGAATATCTTGATGAGTACCGAAAATGGTATCAGTATTTTCTCGCCTACCAACCGCCAGTTCCGCAACTGGACTCGCGGACAAGGGTTGATGTCCACCTGTTTCAATGCCGGCTCCGGCGTACTACGTGCCAATGGGAACACCGTATTCGGAAGTACAGACGGTGCACTGGAATTCCCCCCAAACATAGAGATGCCCAAAACAGGAGATTCACATATGATATTCAGCGATTTCCGTATTTTCTACCAAACTGTATATCCCAATGATCCAAACTCTCCTCTGACTAAAGATATCGACCAAATAGAGAAATTGAATCTGAAATATATGCAAAATACATTTTCCATCCGAGTATCCTCTATCAATTACGATTATCCGTCGGACATACTATATACCTGGCAGTTGGAAGGATTCTACGATGGCTGGACTACTCCCAGTGACGAAGGAACTATCCGATTTACTAATGTTGCTCCCGGCACCTATACACTGCGTGTACGTTCCGTTTCCAAAGAGGATAATAAACACGTGTTGCAGGAGCGGATATTGAAAATAACTGTAGCACATCCCGTGTGGCTCAGTTTTTGGGCTATTTGTATTTATGTCCTGACTATCATTTTAGCAACATACGTCATTTTCCGCCTTCATTCCATGCGCAGAGAAAAAAACGGCCTCGGATGAAAGAACTCGGTTCTTTATCAATACAGCGCATGATATCCGTACTCCGCTGACACTGATAAAGGCACCTTTGGAAGAAATTCACAAAAAGAAATTTAAGTGAAGAAGTCAGGCCAATATGCTTACAGCCATGAAGAACGTGGACACTTTGATACGCCTCACCACCAATCTGATAAACTTCAGCAAAGCCAATGTGTACTCCTCCTCCCTTCGTATATCGGAACACGAACTTAATACCTATATGGAAGGAATATACCATGCCTTTTATAGTTATGCAGAAGCCAAACAGATCAAACTCGACTACAAAAGCAACTTTGAATATCAAAATGTATGGTTCGACAAAGAAAAGATGGACTCGATCACAAAAAATCTGATTTCAAATGCCATCAAATATACTCCCGCCCACGGTGAGGTACACATTATCACCCGCCATGACAAGGACAACTGGAGTCTGGAGATTACGGACACGGCATCGGGATTCCTGCCAAAGACAGAAAAGTATTTAAGTTACACTTCAGGGGCAGCAATGCCATCAATGCAAAAATTACAGGCAGTGGAATCGGACTGATGTTAGTGTGGAAACTGGTACGTATTCATAAAGGAAAGATCAGCATAGAAAGCGTAGAGAATAAAGGCACCCGCGTAAAGGTTATCTTCCCCCAAAAACAATTCCGAAGTCAACAGGTTCCGACAGAAACGGTACAACAAGAAAACGTGGTACCAGTATCCCCTAGTGCAGTCTCTCCCCACACTTATAAAGATCAGTATCGGCAGCATGTTCAAAATGCACAGCGCATCCTGGTTGTGGAAGACCATGACGATCTACGCGAATATCTGTCTCATACTTTATCCGAAGCTTATCAAGTGGAAACATGTACCAATGGAAAAGAAGCCTTAAAAATCATCCCCGAATTTAAGCCTGATTTAGTATTATCGGACATTATGATGCCCGAAATGCGGGGGGACGAATTGTGTTCTGCTATCAAGAATAATATACTGACGTCTCATATCCCTGTAATTCTGCTAACAGCATTAAATGACGAAAAGAATATCGTTGAAGGGTTGGAAACAGGTGCGGACAAATACCTGATAAAACCTTTTAACATAGGAATACTAAAAGCATCCATAGCCAATATACTGACTAACCGTGCACTACTTCGTAGCAAATATGCAGAAATGGAACTACACAATGACAGCATTTCCATAAATTATAGCAACACATTGGATCAACAGTTCCTGGAAGCAGTAAAAGAAACAATAACTGAAAATCTAGACAATTCAGGTTTCAACGTGGAGTCACTCTGTGCTTCACAAAATATGAGCCGTTCCAGTTTCTACAATAAACTAAAAGCATTGACAGACCAAGCTCCGGCAGACTATATCCGCCTGATCCGGCTGAAACGGGCAGCGCAATTACTATCCGAAGGACAGTATAATATATCCGAAATATCAGATATGACCGGGTTTAATGATGTAAAATATTTCCGCGAGGTATTCAAAAAATACTATAAAATAAGTCCTAGCGGATATAGCAAGGGAGAAATGAAGGAAGAACCGACTAAACCATAAGATTCCTAAAGAAACTTATTTTGAACAAAATTTATCATTAACGCATTAACAGATAAAAGAGAAAATGAGTACTTTCGGGGCATTCATCCGTAGAATAAACTGACTTATGATAGGAAAAATTAAAATGATGGCAATCATCACGTTTTACGTAGCTGTATTACTTGTTATTGCAGTGTATTTGCAAGACGGAAGCGGGACATTCTCCCATTTTTTCGAAAATGCAAATCTATACATACGTAATTTGCGTAATGTACATGCTCCGGCTTTCCATCAAACTTATGACAATTATCTGCAACTTTTTCCACTCATACTTCTATTCGGACTGAAATTGGGAGGAATAAGAGGTAATTTCGGATGGAAACGGCTGTTCACTTTCATAGTCTTGTCAGTCGTACTGACGCAGCTGGTAGTAAATGGATTAAAACTCACCACAGGGGTGCTTCGCCCGGATGCCACAAATTATTTCTCTTTTCCTTCCGGACATACGGCAGCAGCGTTTATGGCAGCTACCCTATTGTATAAGGAATATGGATTCAAAGGATATTGGGTAGGATTAGTAGCATACGCAGCAGCTATAGTTACAGGGTTTACCCGCATTCTGAATAACCGTCACTGGCTGTTTGATGTCATCATTGGTGCGGCCTTGGGAATATTGCTTACTGATTTGGCTTTCCGCCTGGTACAACTCATATTCAAAGACCGGGGACTTATACAACATAAATAAATACTATAAACTTAATAACACAACAAACTTGGCACTTATGAAAAAACAAATGATCTTATTGGGAATGTTAATGGCATTTTGTATGGCAGAGGCCAAAGTAACACTGCCTGCATTATTCACAGACAATATGGTATTACAACAAAAATCGAATGTCATTTTTCATGGCCATTCATCTACAAAAAAAGGAAGTGATAATAAAACGGGATGGAATAAGCATCCCTATACGACATCACCTGACAAAGAAGGAAATTGGAAAATAGAAGTTCCTACCCCATCTGCCGGAGGTCCTTATGAAATTATCATTTCGGACGGGGAGGAGCACATACTGCAAAATATTCTGATTGGCGAAATATGGTTGTATACAGGAGAATGTGAAACAGAAACTCCCATAGATATACCCTCCCAACCTTATATCCGTCTGTTTCAGACAAAAAAATGAAATCTCTTTAGTTCCCAAGAAAGATTTGCATGCTACACAAGAAGGTTGGAAAGAATGTACCTCTGAAACCATAACCGGACTCCCTGCAATCGGATATTTTTTTCGCCAGTCAGTTACAAAAAAATCTGAAAGTACCCATAGGTATAATAAGTTGCACCTGGAAAGATACTCCTGCAGAAGCATGGGCCAGTTATGATGCGTTAGAAAACCTGCCAAGTTACAACAAAGAAACTGAAATGCTTGAATCCTTGGGGTTCAATCCTGAAAAATAGAAGCAGAATATGCCCGTCAAAGAGAAGAGTGGTATCAAGCTCTTTACGAACACGATATGGGATGGTGCGATGACCACCAAGTATGGGCGGAACCTGATTATTCGGATGAGAACTGGAAAACAATGGAACTTCCGGGATACTGGGAAGATAAGGGAATGAAAGACTTCGATGGAGTAGTGTGGTTCAGAAAAACGATAGATATTCCACGTAACTGGACTAGAAAAAAATGTCACAATAAATTTAGGGAACATTGCCGATGAAAGCATCGTATATTATAACGGGACTGAAATAGGACGAAACACGAAAGCCGATGCGTCCCACTGTTACACAATTCCCTATAAGCTGGTAAAACGCGGAAAAGCTGTACTGACCATACGTGTGACCAATTACAAAAGCAAAGGAGGAATATATGGCCGTCCAGAAGACATGAAGCTGAGTGTAAAAGGCAAAGATCCTATCTCATTGGCAGGAGAATGGAAATACCTATCCGGTCTCTCATTAAGTGGAATCCCCCCTGTACCCATTTCACCAGAAAGTAACCCTAAGTATCCCACAGGATTATTCAATGCAATGATACATCCGCTTACCTCTTTCCCTCTTCAAGGTGTTATATGGTATCAAGGAAAGAGTAATTTGGAAAGCAGCGATGAATATGCAGACTTATTCATGTCATTGATAGCCGACTGGCGCGATAAATGGCAAAAACCACAAATGCCTTTCTACTTTGTGCAACTGCCCAATCATGAGAAAAAAGAAGAAGCACAAGATGATTCAGACTGGGCGGCCATGCGTGAAGCACAAGCACAGGCTTTACACTTGAATCATACAGGCATGGTGGTAACCACCGATATTGGGAAAGAAAAAAGCAATACCTTCCAAAGTACTCTGGAAACAGGTCTTCGCCTATCACAGTTAGCTTTAAAGCAAACTTACGGAAAAAGAAAAATGCCTCAATATCCGGTTTATAAAGGCTACAGCATCGAAGGAAATACCCTTCGCATCCATTTTGAAAACTTAGGAAAAGGATTCTTGCATCCCGACCCAGTACGCGGATTTATAATCGCAGGTACAGATCGGATTTTTTATCCGGCAACAGTAACTGTAAAAAAGAAAGAAATAATTGTACAATCACCCGATGTACCTCATCCTGTAGCCGTAAGATACAATTGGGCCAACCATACTGATGGTACCTTATTCGGAGCATCAGGCCTGCCTGTAGCTCCATTCCGAACAGATAATTGGTAATTATTGCAAGCTATATGAATAGCCACTTAGATAATTCCTGTATATTTGCACTATTTTAAAATAAACAAAGAAAAACAATGGGAATGGTAATAGGTATAGACGTAGGCGGAAGCACCACCAAGATAATAGGTGTGGATAAAGAAGGCATAAAACATCCTATGATTGTAAAAGCCGAAGATCCTATCACTTCGTTATTCGGTGCTTTCGGCAAATACATATATGATAATGGAATCAGCTTAAACGACATTGATAAAGTCATGTTGACAGGAGTGGGAAGTGCTTACGTAAACCAACCCTTATATGGACTCTCTACTGATCATACGGATGAGTTTCTAGCAAACGGTCTTGGAGCCCACTATGACTCCCAATTGCAAGACCTTATTGTAGTAAGCATGGGTACCGGCACCTCTTTTGTAAAAGTGGAAGGAGGTAAAAACATATCTCACATAGGTGGTATAGGTATTGGCGGAGGAACCATTCAAGGACTATCTCGCCTGTTGTTAAAAACACAGAATATTCATCAAGTGGTAAAGATGGCAGAAAAAGGTGTAATAGAAAATATTGATCTGCAAATCAAGGATATTTGCAATACCCCTCTACCTGGACTGCCTCTGGATGCCACCGCTTCCACATTTGGCAAAGCAAGTTCAAACGCCTCTATGGAAGATGTAGCAGCGGGAATCATTCATATGGTATTACAATCAATAGGACAATCTGTCATATTAGCAGCACTGAATAGCCACATTAAAGATTTTGTCCTAATAGGTAATTTGACCAAAATGCCACAATGCAAAGAAATATTCCCAGTTATGGAAGAAATGTACCAATGCCATTTTTGGATACCTGAATATGCAGAGTATCGCACGGCATTGGGAGCAGCACTAGCTTATACACATAAATAAGAAAGAGAACTGTACTGTTCCTAACTCCTTTGTATTATTATGCTTAGCATAGCAGCAAGATTTTTCAGCTCAATGAAAAAGAAAAAGTGCATCTCCCGCTGATCTTCGAAAGTGGGAGATACAATAAATATCATAAAATTAGCCAACTAATTTATACTTAAAGTAGGGATATTCAATAAATGTTCCTAAAACATGAGTACCCGGAGAGGGTTTCCGGAACCGCTTCCACCGGAGAAAGGACAAGGCGGAGCCTTCCGGACAGTTCCGTGGGAAAGGTACCCACACCCACGGGAAAGATAAGGCTTTTAACTAATTCCCCCAAGTTTTCAAACTGAGCCGAAAAAACGGTAGAGGCCACATTTCATGCGTGCGTATACAAAAAAAAAAGCCTCCGGAACTTCTTCAAGTCCGGAGGCTTCAATCAAAACGGCGGCTACCTACTCTCCCACTGTGACGCAGTACCATCGGCGTGACAAGGCTTAACTTCTCTGTTCGGAATGGGAAGAGGTGGAACCCTTGTGCTATAGCCACCTGAATAAGGTTGACATATTGTTGAGCTGTTATCGTAATTTCATTCTGTAGTAAAAACCAAAGGTATACACCATCCGACATATAAAGAAAGTGAACGGGCAATTAGAGGCTTCGCAGGAAGCGATCTGTTTTTCGCACACGCGGATGTCGCCGCCCACCTGCTCCACAGCGGTGCGGGCGGCTTCCCAGGCGGCTTCCCGCGTTTCTTCCTCGCGGTACATCTCCTGCAGCAGGGGGTTCTCGCGGTATTCGGCCAGCTTGCCCTCCTGTTCGGCCACCGCATTCCGGGCTTTTTCGGCGGCGGTGCGGGCCTCCCACAGGCCGGCCAGCTGCTGCGGCGCGGTGCCGCGCTGGAAGTTCTGGTACTGGTCGTAGGCGGTTTTCAGGTTCTGCTCGGTCTGGGCGGCGGTGCGGGTGCGCTCGGCCAGAGCTTCCAGCTCTTCGGCCAGTGCCCCGGCGCGGGCGCGGCGGGCGTCCAGACCGATGTACCGCTGCGGGGTGCGCAGTCGTTCCAGCCGGAAGGGATGGTGCCGCAGCAGGTCGCGGGTGGCGCTGTCCGGGTACTGTTCCAGTGTTTCAGGGGTGTCGCAGCAGACGATGCGCCGCAGGATGGTGTCGGCGTACTGGGCCGCCAAGCGGGTTTTTGCGCTGGTGACCTGTGCCGCCAGACTGTCCGCCGGGGCAGTCTCGGCATGGCGGTTGGCCTTGCGGATGCCCGGCGTGTCCAGCAGGCTGATGGGCCCCACCTTGTCCTTCAGGGCCACAAAGGCGCTCTTGGCGGCCTCGTAATGGGCGGGCGGCACAAGGATGTCGAACCGGCGGTCGCCCAGGCAGGTCTTCCACACAGTCCTGCCAGCTTTCGTCCGCCACGGCCAGCAGCTCACAGAAGATCTTGGCGTCCGGCTGCATGCCGCGGCTCTTCAACTCCGCGTTCACGGCATCCCGCACACGGGTGGCGGCATCGCCGTGGGGGTACACCCACTTGCCGCCGGACACGGCGTCCAGCTCGGCGCGCTTGTCCGCCTGCTCTTTGCGCAGGGCGGCGGTGTTCTGCCGGGCCGCAAAGTAGGCTTCTTCCAGCGGTTTTTCCTGCGCGGCAAGCCAGTCGGTGAGCTGCGGCAGGGTGTCGGCGGTGAGGTTTTCCATGCTTCCAGCCGGAAGCAAACCCGCTGCGGCGCAGGGCTGTGAGCAGGGCTTCGGCCTTGGATGCGGCATCCTCGGCCTGCGCGGCTTTGCGGGCGGCGGCATCCTGCGCCGTCTTGCGGCGGGACAGCTCTTCCTCCATGGCATCCAGTGCCCGGCCCTCGCCGCTGGCACCGGCTGCGCTGTGGGCGGCAAGGTAGGCGCGGCGGGCTTCCGCCTCCGCGTTCTTGGCCTCGGCATAGCGGGCGTTCAGGGCCTCCAGCTGGCGGTGCCCGGCGTCCAGATGGCCCTGCCACACGTCCTGTTCCCCGCCGTCGGCAGCAGCACGG
>ENA-OQBL01000386-OQBL01000386.1-human-gut-metagenome-genome-assembly--contig:-NODE-386-length-24148-cov-7.565172_pt1 | contig 24148 bp, 26 predicted proteins | sample MGYA00242747_ERZ504553 | MGnify/ENA primary metagenome ERZ504553 (study PRJEB26092, sample SAMD00036240) | human gut metagenome | host: Homo sapiens | study: EMG produced TPA metagenomics assembly of...
CCTACCCGTAATCCTAAAAACTGATCCAAAAAAGCACGTCCGCGCATCATCAGCGCGTGTCCAAAGCAGTAGCCGAAACCGAAGTCCGACTCCAGAAAGACCCAGAGTCCCATGAACCCGAAAAAGAACTTACCAAACTTATCGCCCAGGTAGAAAAACAAATGCGTACCGCAGCCGCAGACCTCAACTTTGAACAGGCCGCCGAACTACGTGATAAAATGATCGACCTGAAAAAGAACCTTGACGCTCTTGATAAATAGAACAAATGACCTGAAACAAGAAAATACTAATTGCGGTCAAGCCTGCGAGAAGAAAAGAATGACCTAAAACAGTAAAATAATAATTGCGGTCAAGCCTGCGAGAAGAAAAGAATGACCTGAAACAAGAAAATGATAATTACGGTCAAGGCTGTAAGAAGAAAAGAATGACCTGAAACAAGAAAATAACAATTGCAGTCAAGCCTATGAGAAGAAAAGAATGACCTGAAATAGGAAAAGAAAATTACAGTCAAGGCCAGGCAGGAAAAGAATGACCTGAAACAGGAAAAATACTTTTTATGGTCAATTCCAGAACAGGTTACAAGTAATATGAGATAAAAAATGATGTTACAGTCAATTTCTCACAGCATTCTTTTCATCAAATCAAATAAATAATATTGTTATGAAATAACAAAAAATTCACAAAATAATATTGACAAACCAAATCAAGAGTGCTATCTTATGAGCATAAGGTGTTAGCACTCCTAAAACATGAGTGCTAACAAACCAAAAACAAAGGCAGTAAAGGAGTGGAACTTCATGGATCAGGAATTAGATGATCGTAAAAAGAAAATACTAAAAGCCATCATCAAAACCTACATGGAAACAGGCGAACCGGTGGGTTCCCGGACCATTTCCAAGTTTGCAGATTTAAATGTAAGCTCTGCCACCATCCGGAATGAGATGTCAGACCTGACAGATATGGGATATATCGTACAGCCCCACACCTCAGCCGGAAGAATTCCTTCTGATAAAGGTTATCGCCTCTACGTAGACGAGCTGATGAAAGAAAAGGAATCAGAGGTTCAGGAAATCAAGGATCTCATGATAGAGAAAACTGACAAACTGGATAAAATGCTGAAGCAGGTAGCAAAGGTACTGGCCTCCAATACCAACTATGCAACAATGATCTCTGTTCCACAGTACAGCGGAAGCAAGATTAAATTCATCCAGCTTTCCCGTGTGACACCCCTTCAGCTTGTGGCAGTAGTAGTGAGTGATAACAATGTCATCCGAAACCAGATCATCAATCTGGATGAGGAGATGGACGATCAGACAATCCTGAAATTAAATCTTCTTCTTAACACCAACTTAAATGGGGTGCCCATTCAGGATATCAACCTGGGAATGATCGCTCGCCTGAAAGAACAGGCAGGTGTACATGGCTCTGTGGTTGGCACAGTCCTTGATGCAGTGGCAGACACCATCCAGGTAGACGAAGACGATATGCAGATATATACTTCAGGAGCAACCAACATTTTCAAGTATCCGGAGCTTGCAGACACAAGCAAAGCGAGCGAGCTGATTTCAGCATTTGAAGAGAAGCAGGATCTGGTAGACCTGGTGAAAGAGAGAATGTCTGATACAGAGAACACAGGAATTCAGGTGTACATTGGTGATGAGATGCCGGTGCAAACCATGAAAGACTGCAGTGTAGTCACAGCCACTTACGAACTTGGAAAAGGAATGCATGGTACCATCGGTATCATCGGTCCCAAGCGTATGGATTATGCAAATGTAGTTGACAGCCTGAAGGCTTTGAAAGTCCAGCTGGACGAACTGATTAAGAAAGAGAGTTAGAAAGGCGGTAATAGAGAGTGTCAGAAGAAACAAAGAACACAGCTCAGGAAGAAGAGACAACAGATACTCCGGTAACAGAAGAAACTGTTGAGAATGAACCTGAAGTTGTAGAGAACGGCGAAGCAGAAACAGAGGAAATCCCGGTAGAGGACGGAGACGAGGAAGCTTCCCAGGATGACAAGAAAGACAGCAAATCAAAAAACTTCTTTCTTCGGCAAGAAGCAAAAAAGAAAAAGATAAATTTGAACAGCAGATTGAAGAACTTACAGACAGGCTGAAACGAAACATGGCTGAATTCGATAACTTCCGTAAGAGAACGGAGAAAGAGAAATCCAGCATGTATATCATCGGAGCCAAGGATATTGTTGAGAAGATTCTTCCGGTTGTGGATAACTTCGAGAGAGGTCTTGCACAGGCACCTGAAGGAGATTCTTTTGCAGATGGCATGAAGATGATCTACAAACAGCTGATCACCACATTAGATGAGTTGGGCGTGAAACCGATTGAAGCAGTGGGTAAGGAATTTGATCCGAACTTCCACAACGCAGTAATGCATGTGGAGGATGAAGAAGCCGGTGAGAATATTGTGGTAGAAGAATTCCAGAAGGGTTACACCTACAAGGATTTCGTAGTCCGCCACAGTATGGTAAAAGTAGCCAACTAATTTACATGAAAATATAGAATATATCAAATCTAGTTGAAAATAAACAGGAGGAACAAGATTATGGGAAAAATCATTGGTATTGACTTAGGTACAACAAACAGCTGTGTAGCCGTAATGGAAGGCGGACAGCCAACAGTTATCGCTAATACAGAAGGCGCAAGAACAACACCATCAGTTGTCGCTTTCACAAAAACAGGAGAACGTCTTGTAGGTGAACCTGCAAAACGTCAGGCAGTAACAAACGCAGAGAGAACAATCTCTTCCATTAAAAGAGAGATGGGTACTGACTATCGTGTAACAATCGACGACAAGAAATATTCCCCACAGGAAATTTCCGCTATGATTCTTCAGAAACTGAAAAAAGATGCAGAAGGATACCTTGGTGAGAAAGTTACAGAAGCAGTTATCACAGTTCCTGCATATTTCAATGATGCTCAGCGTCAGGCAACAAAAGATGCCGGTAAAATCGCAGGTCTTGATGTAAAACGTATCATCAACGAGCCAACAGCAGCAGCTCTTGCATATGGTCTTGACAATGAAAAAGAACAGAAGATCATGGTATACGATTTAGGTGGCGGTACATTCGATGTATCTGTAATCGAAATCGGTGACGGCGTTATCGAAGTACTTTCCACAGCAGGTAACAACCGTCTTGGTGGTGATGACTTCGACCAGAAAGTTACAGATTACATGCTTGCAGAGTTCAAGAAAACAGAAGGCGTAGACTTAAGCAATGATAAGATGGCACTTCAGAGATTAAAAGAAGCTGCAGAGAAAGCAAAGAAAGAGCTTTCTTCCGCAACAACTACAAACATCAATCTGCCATTCATCACAGCTACAGCAGAAGGCCCGAAACACTTCGATATGAACCTTACAAGAGCTAAATTCGATGAATTGACACATGACTTAGTAGAAATGACAGCAGAACCGGTACGTCGTGCACTTTCAGATGCAGGTATCACAGCATCTGAACTTGGCCAGGTACTTCTGGTTGGTGGATCTTCCCGTATCCCGGCTGTTCAGGATAAAGTAAGACAGTTAACAGGCAAAGAGCCAAGCAAGAACCTGAACCCGGATGAGTGTGTAGCACTTGGTGCTTCTATCCAGGGTGGTAAACTTGCAGGTGATGCAGGTGCAGGTGATATCCTTCTTCTGGATGTTACTCCACTGTCACTGTCCATCGAGACAATGGGTGGTATTGCAACAAGACTGATTGAGAGAAATACTACAATTCCTACAAGAAAGAGCCAGATTTTCTCAACAGCAGCAGACAACCAGACAGCAGTAGATATCAACGTTGTACAGGGTGAGCGTCAGTTTGCAAAAGACAACAAATCCCTTGGCCAGTTCCGTCTGGACGGAATCCCGCCAGCACGTCGTGGTGTTCCGCAGATTGAAGTTACATTTGATATCGATGCAAACGGTATCGTAAATGTATCTGCTAAGGATCTTGGAACAGGTAAAGAACAGCACATCACAATCACAGCTGGTTCTAACATGTCTGATTCCGATATCGACAAGGCAGTAAAAGAAGCTGCTGAGTTTGAAGCACAGGATAAGAAACGTAAAGAAGCAATCGATACAAGAAACAATGCTGATTCCATGGTATTCCAGGTTGAGAATGCACTGAAAGAAGCCGGAGACAAGATTGATGCTAATGATAAAGCTGCTGTAGAAGCAGACCTGAACGCACTGAAAGATTTACTGTCTCAGACTGCAAATGCAGAAGAGATGACAGATTCTCAGGTAGCAGATATCAAAGCTGCTCAGGAGAAGATGATGGAAAGTGCTCAGAAGCTTTTCGCTAAAATGTATGAGCAGACACAGCAGGCAGGCGGCCAGGCAGGACCGGACATGAATATGGGCGGCGGTGCAGCAGGCAGCACAGATGCAGGAAACAACGATGATGTTGTAGATGCTGATTACAAAGAAGTATAATGTGACATTTCTGTAAAAGCAGAGATTTGCAACGGAAATATCAATAATAACTGTTCAGTGGGAGAGTCTCTCTCACTGAATAGTTGTGTTATAAATAAAACGGGTATAGGATTAAAATCATGGCTGATAAGAGAGATTATTATGAAGTCTTAGGCGTGGACAAAAGCGCCGATGACGCAACACTTAAAAAAGCATATCGTAAGCTGGCCAAGAAGTATCACCCGGATGTAAATCCAGGAGATAAAGAGGCTGAGGCGAAATTTAAAGAGGCAACAGAGGCTTACACCATCTTAAGCGATCCGGAGAAGAGAAAACAGTATGACCAGTTTGGCCATGCGGCTTTTGAAAACGGTGGCGGAGGTGCCGGCGGCGGCTTCGGAGGTTTTGATTTTAACGGTGCTGATATGGGTGATATCTTCGGCGATATTTTCGGCGATTTATTTGGCGGCGGCAGCAGAAGCAGACGTGCCAATAATGGTCCGATGAAGGGAGCTAATCTCCGCGCACGCGTAAATATTACTTTTGAAGAAGCTGTCTTTGGCTGTGAGAAGGAACTGGAGATCGTACTGAAAGACGAGTGTACCACCTGTCATGGAACAGGTGCGAAGCCGGGTACTTCACCGGTAACCTGTCCGAAATGTCATGGAGAAGGTCAGGTTGTTTATACACAGCAGTCCATGTTTGGAATGGTGCGTAATGTACAGACTTGTCCGGATTGTCATGGATCAGGTAAGATCATCAAGGATAAATGTACTTCCTGCCGTGGAACCGGATATACATCTTCAAGAAAGAAGATTCAGGTATCTGTACCTGCAGGTATTGACAATGGTCAGAGCATCCGCATCCGTGAGAAGGGTGAACCGGGTACAAACGGAGGTCCGAGAGGCGATCTGCTTGTAGAAGTAAATGTTGCACGTCATCCGATCTTCCAGAGACAGGATATGAATATCTTCTCTACTGCGCCTCTTACATACGCGCAGGCAGCACTGGGCGGTACTGTACGTATCAACACAGTGGATGGAGAGGTTGAATATGAAGTGAAACCCGGAACTCAGACAGACACAAGGATCCGTCTGAAGGGAAAAGGTGTACCGTCTCTGAGAAATAAGAATGTACGTGGCGATCATTATGTGACTTCGTTGTGCAGGTTCCTACAAACCTCAACGAAGAAGCAAAAGAAGCACTGCGCAAATTCGATGAGGCGTGTGGTAACCGTCCGAAATCAAAAGATTCTGATGATTTTGAAAACCGGAAAGAAGAAAAAGAGTTTCATGGATAAATTAAAGAGACTTTTGAGATTAATTATAAAGAAAATTAAAGAAAGAGGTTTACCCTCTTTCATTTTTTGTATAGTCGTGTATATTGAAGAGTAACGGTAAAAATCAGATGAACAGACAGGAATAAAAGTTTCCTGAGAAATGGAGAGATATTTGACAAAAACAGAGAAGATCGCAGCTTTTCGGGAGAAGTATCTCCCTGTATGGGCAATTTTGCCGCTGATAAGTATTTTTGTATTAAACTGTCTTATTTACTGGGGAAGCGGAGTACTGACAGCAGACAGATATCATTTTGATTTTACCATGTCACTGGACAGGGCAGTGCCGTTAATACCACAGTTTATCTGGATTTATATTCTGGCATTTCCTTTTTGGGCAGTGAATTATATTCTGGCTGCACAGAGAGGAAAAGATGGATTTTATCGGTTTGTGGCAACTGATCTGACTGTTCATATTACATGTTTTATTATTTTTCTGGTTTTGCCAACTACCAATGTCAGACCTGAGATTGCAGGAACTACATGGTCCCAGCAGATGCTTAAGTTTGTTTATCTCATGGATGGTGGAAACAGTCCGTCTAACTTATTTCCGTCAATCCATTGTTATGTAAGCTGGCTGAGCTGGCGCGGAGTCAGTAAATCAGAGAATATTCCAAAATGGTATCAGCATTTTTCACTGACTTTTGCAATACTGATCATTATTTCTACCCAGGTGCTTAAACAGCATTATCTGGTGGATGCCATTGCCGGAGTTGCACTGGTAGAATTGGCGTGGAGATTTTACAGCAAAGGAAACCGCCACGAGATATTCAGACATTTTTTTGAAAAAATAAGTGAAGCATGCAGTCGGTGGGTAAATAAGAATTGACTGGATGTGGTGAGATGCTGCATTATGGGAATAGCTGCAGAGTAACAGAGAATGGGTCAGACATATTTTTGGATGATAATAGTTAATTATATAACATAAAGAAATGGAGACAATTACATGAAGTGGAACCGTTTTACAGTAAAAACGAAAACAGAAGCAGAAGATATCGTTATCAGCACACTTGCAGAAGTCGGCATTGAAGGCGTGGAAATTCAGGATAAACAGCCTCTGACTGAGGAAGACAAGGCTCAGATGTTTGTAGATATTATGCCGGAAGGACCAGCAGATGACGGCATTGCCTATCTGAATTTTTATCTGGAAGAAGATGCAGACAAAGAAGCAATCCTGAAAGATGTTCGTGAAGCATTAGATGACCTGAAGAATTTTATGGACATCGGGGAAGCTACCATTGAAGAATCTCAGACAGAGGACAAGGACTGGATTAATAACTGGAAACAGTATTTCCACCAGTTCTATGTAGATGATATCCTTATCGTACCGTCATGGGAAGAAGTAAAAGCAGAGGATAAAGACAAGATGATCCTCCACATTGATCCGGGTACAGCCTTCGGTACAGGTATGCATGAGACTACTCAGCTTGTGATTCGCCAGTTAAAGAAATATGTAACACCGGATACAGAGATGCTTGACGTAGGAACCGGAAGCGGTATCCTTGGTATCGTTGCCCTGAAACTTGGTGCGAAACATGTATTGGGAACAGACCTTGATCCATGTGCAGTTCCTGCAGTTGCAGAGAATAAAGAAGCAAACCAGATCGTGGATGAAACTTTTGATATGGTGATCGGAAACATCATTGACGATAAAGCGATTCAGGATCAGGCAGGATATGAAAAATATGATATCGTAACAGCAAATATCCTTGCAGATGTTCTGATCCCTCTGACACCGGTAATTGTAAACCAGATGAAAAAAGGCGCTTACTACATTACTTCCGGTATTCTTGATGTGAAAGAAGAAGTTGTAGTGGAGGCGGTAAAAGCAGCAGGCCTGACGGTCGTAGAAGTGACACATCAGGGCGAGTGGGTTTCCGTAACAGCAAGAAAGGACTGATCCTATGCAGCGTTTTTTTGTGGAGCCTTATCAGATTGAGGAAGAGGCACACCGTATCCACATCAATGGGACGGATGTAAATCATATTAAAAACGTTCTCCGCATGAAATGTGGGGAGGATGTGTGGATCAGTGACGGAGGAGATAAAGAATACCACTGCCAGATTGAAGAACTGGGAGAGGATGAGGTTCTGCTGCATATCCTCTATGCACAGGAGCCGGAATATGAGCTGCCAAATAAAATTTATCTTTTCCAGGGACTGCCGAAAGCAGACAAGATGGAACTGATCATCCAGAAAGCAGTAGAGTTGGGAGCTTTTTCTATAATCCCGGTAGAGACAAAGCGATGTGTGGTGAAACTGGATGTTAAGAAGGCAGCAAAGAAGGTGGTTCGCTGGCAGCAGATCGCAGAGAGTGCAGCAAAGCAGTCCAAGCGAATGCTGATCCCGGAGATCCATGAAGTAATGACCTACAAACAGGCACTGGAATTTGCGAAACAGTTAGATGTAAAACTGATCCCGTACGAACTTGCCAAAGGAATGAAAGAAACCAGAGAAATCCTCAGCGAGATTAAGCCTGGACAGTCTGTCGGTATCTTTATCGGACCGGAGGGTGGATTCGAGGAAGAAGAGGTAGCAAAGGCACTGGAAGCAGGTGCCCATGCGATTACACTTGGAAGACGAATCCTCAGAACTGAGACAGCAGGACTTGCGATTCTTTCAGTTCTGATGTTCCAGTTGGAAAATGAATAATAAAAACAAGAGAGAACAAAAATGGAAGCATATTTTGATAATTCAGCCACGACCCGCTGCTTTGAAGAAGTAAAGGACATCGTGGTAAAAACAATGATGGAAGATTTCGGAAACCCATCTGCTATGCATCAGAAAGGTGTAGACGCAGAAGGGTATGTCAAAGAATCTGCCAGAACTTTGGCACAGATACTGAAAGTAACAGAAAAAGAAATCCTGTTCACTTCCGGCGGAACAGAGTCAAACAACCTGGCTCTGATCGGTGGTGCGCTTGCCAACAAACGAAGCGGTAATCACATTATCACAACTGCAGTAGAGCATGCTGCAGTCAGCCAGCCGGTAGCTTTTCTGCAGGAACAGGGATTTGAAGTGACCATTCTTCCTGTAGACGGGCATGGAGTAGTAAAACTTGACGCATTGGAGAAAGCATTAAGGCCGGATACCATTCTCGTATCTACAATGATGGTAAATAATGAGACCGGTGCGGTTATGCCTGTAGAGAAAATCGGTGCAATGATCCAGGAGAAGTGTCCGAAGGCGCTGTATCATGTAGATGCGATCCAGGCATTCGGTAAATATCGTATTTATCCGAAGAAATGGAATATCCATCTTCTGTCTGTCAGCTCACATAAGATCCATGGACCAAAAGGAGTTGGATTCCTGTACATCAACAGCAAGGCAAAAGTACAGCCTCTCATTCTCGGCGGCGGCCAGCAGAACGGCATGCGTTCCGGAACAGACAACGTACCGGGAATCGCAGGACTTGGCGTTGCAGCGAAGATGATGTACCAGAACTTTGACGAGAAAGTAGAGCATCTTTACCAGCTCAAAGAACGCATGGCAGAAGGACTTTCTAAGATTGACGATGTAGTAATCAACGGAATGCCTGTCAGAGAAGGCGCACCGCATATCTTAAGCGTCAGCTTTCTGGGAATCAGAAGCGAGGTATTGCTTCATACCTTAGAGGACAGAAACATTTACGTATCAGCAGGAAGCGCATGCTCCAGCCATAAGAGAAAACCAAGCGCAACACTTTCCGCAATGGGAATGAGCAATGCACAGATCGAGAACACTGTACGTATCAGCTTCTCAGAGGAGAATACATTCGAAGAAGTTGACTACTGCCTGGAAGTTCTGAATGAAGTACTGCCGATGCTGAAACGCTATGCACGCAGATAACAAATAATAGTTATAAGTGATATTTGGAATGGAACCTGAGATAAGCTCAGGAATATTTGAAAAGGTTGTTAATAGCATTTATATGAATTCTATTTGAAAATTACAGATATTAAATCCAGAAAAATATTAATTCTAATATTATATAAAACAATTTATTATAAGCAAAATAAGAGAAGGAGAAACAAATGATATTCCACGCATTTTTAATAAAATACGCAGAAATCGCCATCAAGGGCAAGAACAGATACATCTTCGAAGATGCCCTTGTAAAGCAGATGAACATCGCCCTTTCCAAAGTAGAAGGTGAGTTTGAAGTAAAGAAAGAACAGGGAAGAATCTATGTATTCTGCCCGGAGCAGTATGACTATGATGAAACTGTAGAAGCCTTGCAGCATGTATTCGGTATTGTTGGAATCTGCCCTGTAGTGATCTACGAAGATCAGGGATTCGAGCAGATGGCAAAGGACGTAGTTTCCTACATGAAGAACTGCCATCCGGACTACGACGGAAGCTTTAAAGTATATACAAGAAGAGCAAAGAAATCCTATCCGATCACATCCATGGAAGTCAGCGCAGAACTGGGCGGCCGCATTCTGGATGAATTCCCGGATGCAAGTGTAGATGTACATGAACCGGATCTGACTCTCTCTGTGGAAATCAGAGACAAGATTTATGTATATTCCCAGACTATCAAGGGCGCAGGCGGAATGCCGATCGGCACAAACGGAAAAGCCATGCTTCTTCTTTCAGGCGGCATCGACAGCCCGGTAGCAGGATACATGATCGCAAAACGTGGCGTTAAAATTGACGCTGTATATTTCCACGCTCCGCCATACACCAGCGAGAGAGCAAAACAGAAAGTTGTAGATCTGGCAAAACAGGTAGCAAAATACAGTGGACCAATCCGCCTTCATGTAGTGAACTTCACAGATATTCAGCTCTATATTTACGACCAGTGTCCGCACGATGAGCTGACTATCATTATGCGTCGTTACATGATGCGTATTGCAGAGCATTTCGCAAAAGAAAGCAGATGTCTCGGTCTGATCACTGGAGAAAGCATCGGTCAGGTTGCCAGCCAGACCCTGCAGAGCCTTGCAGCAACAAACGAAGTCTGCACACTCCCTGTATACCGTCCGGTTATCGGATTCGACAAACAGGAAATCGTAGAAAGATCCTGGGAAATCGGAACCTATGAAACATCCATTCAGCCATTCGAAGACTGTTGTACTATTTTCGTGGCAAAACATCCGGTTACCAAACCAAACCTGAACGTGATCCACCGTTCTGAAACAAAACTGGAAGAAAAAATTGACGAACTCATGAAGACAGCGCTGGAGACTGTTGAGATTATTGAGATTGACTAATATCGATTACAAACATTCGGAATCTGCTGACGCTACTTCCTTATGTTTGAACTTGAAACTCTGGTATACAAAAAAATGAGGAACTGGTAAACAGTTCCTCAATGACTGCGAAAAAATTATTCTGTAACGTATTTGCCTACGATTGCCATAACGGTATCAAGAGCAGCGCCATCAGCGTGGATGTTTAAATCGATTGGTTTGGATAAATCAAGGCTGAAAATACCCATGATAGATTTTGCGTCGATTACATATCTTCCGGATACTAAATCGAAATCGCAGTCGAATTTGCTGATTTCATTAACGAACGCTTTCACTTTATCGATAGAGTTCAGTGAAATTTTAACTGTTTTCATTATGAGAACCTCCCTTAATAATAGTTATTTGCTGACCTGATTGTCTGTCAGCTTACAGTTTTCATCTTAACGGCAGAGACCATAAAAGTCAAGGTGAAAACGGATAAAATTTCCAGAAAGATTTAGTGAAAATGTAGAACAGTGCTAAAATATCAGACTGTTTTGTAGAAAATGAACAATAACTAAAGCGAAAACAAAATCTATTCTGTAAGCATATAAGTTTTCGAAATGTCAGCATGTATACAAAGTCCAGACTACAGAAAATGAGTATGCAGGTATAGAATTATAAAAACAGAAAAATCAATTAGGAGGAAAGAATGGGAAAAAAAGTTGCACTTCACAACTTAGGATGTAAAGTAAACGCCTATGAAGTAGAAGCCATGCAGCAGCTTCTGGAAGAAGCGGGCTACGAGATCGTACCTTTTGAACCGGGGGCTGATGTATATTTAATTAATACCTGTACAGTAACCAACATTGCAGATCGTAAATCCAGACAGATGCTGCACAAAGCAAAGAAAATGAACCCGGATGCTATCGTGATCGCAGCCGGATGTTATGTACAGACAGATGAAGGAAAACTGGATAAAGATGAGGCTGTAGACCTGATCCTTGGAAACAATCAGAAGGGAAATATTGTCCAGGTACTCGAGGAATATGAGCAACAGCACACCAGGCAGAAACATGTGCTCAAGATCAACCAGACAAAAGAATATGAAGAACTGGCAATTGATCATACAGCAGAGCATGTACGCGCATATATCAAAGTTCAGGACGGCTGTAATCAATTCTGTACTTACTGTATCATTCCTTATGCAAGAGGTCGTGTCAGAAGCCGTAAGATCGCGCATGTAATGGATGAGGTTCATGCACTTGCATCAAAAGGATACAAGGAAGTCGTTCTGACAGGAATTCATTTAAGCTCTTATGGTGTAGATTTCCCGGCAGAAGAGAAAGAAACACTGCTTTCCCTGATCCGGGCAGTACATGAGGTAGAAGGAATCGAACGAATCCGTCTGGGCTCCCTGGAACCGGGAATCATCACAGAAGAATTTGTGCAGAGCATTGCCGCATTGCCGAAAATGTGTCCGCATTTCCATCTGTCCCTGCAGAGCGGATGTGATACCACACTGGAGCGAATGAATCGCAGATACAGAAGCGCAGAATATGCAGAGAAATGCGGGCTTCTGAGAAAATATCTGGGAAATCCTGCACTTACCACAGATGTGATCGTTGGTTTTCCGATGGAAACAGAAGAAGATTTTCAGGATTCCTATGATTTCGTAGAGAGCATTCATTTTTATGAAACTCATATTTTCAAATATTCCCGCCGCCATGGAACAAAGGCTGCAGCCATGTCCGGACAGCTCACTGAAGCACAGAAAGCGGTCAGAAGTGACAAGATGCTTGCTTTAAATGAACAGCATGCGAAAGAATATGAAAAATCCATGCTCGGCGGTGAACTGAAAGTACTTCTTGAGGAAGAAGTAGAGATTAACGGAGAGCAGTGGTATATCGGCCACAGTATGGAATATATTAAAACAGCAGTGAAAAAACAGGACAACTACAGTGTGAATGACATCATTACTGTAAAAGCTGAAGAATTCCTGGAAGAACATACATTAACAGGTGAGGTTCTGGGAATAGAATAGTTACAGTTCACACACCACTATCCCGCGAGGTGTTTTGGCATGAATATGCCAAAATCCCGAGACATACAAGCCAAAATTCCATTGCCGCAGGCAATCTGGAATGAATTTTGGCTATGTTACTGAGAACGGAGTGAACAGTAACGAATAATCATCAATAAATTTGCGGTTGCACAATACGTGAAATTATATTAAAATATAGAAGAAAATATGTGTATTGTATACGAAATTTGCAATACATAGCAAAGCAGAATTACTAAGAAGGCTTTGCGACAATAAATCAGGTAAGGACGTGAATAAAATGGCAGAGAACAATCTGGGTAATACCCAATATTTCAGAACAAAACCAGATCAGGAGCTTCAGGTAAAAGAAGTTCTGGATCTCGTTTACACAGCAATGGATGAGAAAGGATACAATCCGGTCAATCAGATCGTTGGATATATTATGTCTGGAGATCCTACTTATATTACCAGTCACAAGGGCGCAAGAAGCATGATCATGAAAGTAGAGCGCGACGAACTGGTAGAGGAACTTTTAAACGAGTATATTAAGAACAAATCCTGGGAACGCTGATATGAGGATTCTGGGATTAGATTATGGATCAAAAACAGTCGGTGCAGCCATTAGTGATCCGCTGGGGATCACCGCTCAGGGTGTAGAGACGATCTGGCGTAAACAGGAGAACCACCTGCGCCAGACACTTGCCCGTATTGAAGAACTTGTTTCGGAATATCACGTGGAGAAGATCGTGCTTGGATATCCGAAGAACATGAACAATACGATTGGAGAACGTGCCCGAAAATCACTGGAATTTAAAGAAATGCTGGAAAGACGTACAGGTCTTGAAGTGATCATGTGGGACGAGCGTCTGACAACAGTAGAAGCCAATCGTACTTTAATGGAAGCCAGTGTGCGCAGAGAGAACCGCAAGCAGTATCTGGATCAGCTGGCTGCTGTTTTTATTTTGCAGGGATATCTGGATTCCCTGTCCTGTTAGGAGATTAATAAGATGGAGAAAATTAAATTTCAGCTTGAGGACGGAACAGAAGCGGAGTTTTATGTAGAGGAGCAGACCAGGATCGGAGGAGTTGCATATCTTCTGGTATCTGATTCTCAGGATGATGAGGCGACAGCCTATATTTTTAAAGACGTGTCAGAGGATGACAGTCAGGAAGCCTGCTATGAAATGGTCGAGGACGAGGATGAGATGCAGGCTGTTTTTAAAGTATTTGAACAAATGTTAGATGACGTAGACCTTGAAATGTAGCATGGAGGTGTAGTACTTGAGTAACGAAAATAACAACCAGTTTAATAATGAAGCGCGTGAAAATCATGACGGACAGTTCGGACATGGTCAGAAAAGGCCATACAACAGACCGAAGAATTATAAATATAAACCACAGCACAGAAACTCTTATGGAAGAAAACCAATGCAGGACCGCAAGGCTCCGGCAGATAAAGAGAAGAACGGAATACAGGTACCATTTAAGGCTGCGATAAAGAATTCTTCCCGCAGACCGAAGAAACCAACATCTAAATTAAAGATCATTCCTCTGGGTGGTCTGGAACAGATTGGAATGAATATCACAGCATTTGAATATGAAGACAGCATTGTTGTGGTAGACTGCGGTCTTGCTTTCCCGGAAGATGATATGCTCGGAATTGACCTTGTCATTCCGGACGTCACCTATTTAAAAGAGAATATTTCCAAAGTAAAAGGCTTTGTGATCACTCATGGACATGAGGACCATATCGGTGCGCTGCCGTATGTACTCAAAGATGTAAATGTCCCTGTTTATTCCACGAAGCTGACCATTGCCCTTATTGCAAATAAGCTGAAAGAGCATAATATGACCAATACTACCAAGTTAAAGGAAGTAAGGCATGGACAGGTCATTAATCTTGGTGATTTTTCAATTGAATTTATAAAGACAAACCATAGTATCCAGGATGCATCTGCACTTGCGATCTATTCTCCGGCAGGCATCGTAGTGCATACCGGCGACTTTAAAGTAGATTATACTCCTGTATTCGGAGATGCCATTGATCTGCAGCGTTTTGCAGAGATTGGAAGAAAGGGAGTACTGGCACTGATGTGTGACAGTACTAATGCAGAGAGAACCGGATTTACCATGTCTGAACGTTCTGTGGGACATGTGTTTGATAATCTTTTCAATGAATATAAGACAAACAGAATCATTATTGCCACTTTTGCATCCAATGTAGACCGCGTACAGCAGATCATTAACACAGCTTATCGTTTCGGACGCAAGGTTGCAGTAGAGGGCCGCAGTATGGTAAATGTTATCACAACTGCAGCAGAGCTTGGATACCTTCGCATTCCGGATCAGACTCTGATTGAGATTGATCAGGTTAAGAATTACCCGGATGAACAGGTAGTGCTGATCACAACAGGAAGCCAGGGTGAATCCATGGCAGCTCTTTCCCGTATGGCTGCAAACATCCATAAGAAAATAGTGATCAAACCGAATGATACTATTATTTTCAGTTCCAATCCGATTCCGGGAAATGAGAAAGCGGTATCCAAGGTTATCAATGAGCTTTCCATGAAGGGTGCGAAGGTTATTTTCCAGGATGTCCATGTTTCCGGACATGCCTGCCAGGAAGAAATCAAGCTGATCTATTCTCTGGTAAAACCGAAATATGCAATCCCTGTTCATGGTGAATACAGACATCTGACCGCACAGAAAAATGTAGTTGAGGAACTTGGAATCCCCAAAGAGAATATCTTTGTCCTTGCATCCGGAAATATTCTGGAGCTTGACAGCCAGAGTGCACAAGTAACAGGCACTGTACACACAGGAGCAATCCTGGTAGACGGACTTGGTGTAGGAGATGTAGGAAATATCGTTCTTCGTGACCGTCAGCATCTTGCAGAAGATGGAATTATGATCGTTGTGGTTACGTTGGAACGCCACAGCAATGTGATTCTTGCAGGACCGGATATTGTTTCCAGAGGCTTCGTATATGTGAGGGAATCTGAGGATCTGATGGATGGTGCAAGAGAAGTGGTAGAGAATGCACTGGATTCTTGTCTGGAACGTAATATTACGGACTGGGGCAAGATCAAGACAGTTGTGAAGGATGCGCTCAGTGAATTTTTATGGAAACGTACCAAGAGAAGTCCTATGATCCTGCCTATTATCATGGAGGCATAAAATGGAACCAAATACAATAGAGGAAAGTATTAAAGGGCTTCTGGAGGCTATAAAGGAGAGCCCTGAATATCTGGAATTTCAGAAGCAGAGTGATATCCTGAAAAAGAAGCCCGAACTGAAGGCACGTGTGGATACATTCAGGGCAGATAATTATAAAGTCCAGAATGAATGTGATTCCGATAATCTGTTTGAAGTTGTAGAGCAGATGGGAAAAGAATCCGCAGAGCTTCGCAGACACCCGGAAGTGAATGCGTATCTGGATGCGGAGCTTGCTTTGTGCAAAATGATGCAGAGAATCTGTATAAAACTGGGAGAAGGTATTGATATAGATGTCCCGGGAATGTGAGCAGATAAACTGTAAAACAGTTATCCTGCTGTGAGCAGATAACTGAGCGGATGACTTTATCCGCCTGACATACAGAAAGGAAATAGCTTATGAGTGATACCAGGGAACGTGCAGGTGCAGCAGGTGTTGTTGTTGCAGGAACGTTTTTTAAGATCGTACTTTATATATGTGTGATAGTTTTACTTTTCTGGGTAGGAAAGGCTTCTTATCAGTTTGGACATGATGTCTTTAATCAGCAGGCCATGAGTCCCGGAGAAGGACAGGAAGTTACAGTGGTGATCAAGGAAGATACTTCCTTGTACAAGATTGCCAAAACTCTTCAGAAAAAAGGTCTGGTCAAGAGTGCAACGGTATTTTATGTTCAGGAGAGACTGTCCACTTATCATGGAAAGCTTCAGGCCGGAACGTATCTGTTAAGTACAGCATATACACCTAATCGTATCATGGGAATTCTGGCAGGTGATGATGAACAGGAAGGGGTAAGTGATTCGTGATAGTTGACGAGCGGATGCGTACCTATATTAATTCACTGGATATGGGAAATACACCGTTTCTTGAAGAATTGGAGCAGTATGCCATCAGGGAACGGGTGCCGATCATCCGGAGAGAAATGCAGAGCTTTATAAAAATGTTTCTGGCTGTAAACCGGCCGAAGCGTATTCTGGAGGTGGGGACAGCCATTGGCTTCTCCACACTTCTTATGTGCGAATATGGTCCTGAGGATCTTGAAATCGTAACGATCGAGAATTATGAGAAGAGAATCCCCATCGCAAAAGAGAATTTCAGGAGAGCCGGACGGGAAGCGCAGATTACTCTGCTTGAGGGAGACGCAGGACAGATATTAAAAGAACTGGAAGATTCGTTTGACATGATTTTTATGGATGCTGCAAAGGGACAGTATATCAACTGGCTTCCGGATGTGATGCGTCTTATGAAAAATGGCGGTGTTCTCATCTCTGACAATGTGCTTCAGGAGGGAGATATCATAGAGTCCCATTATCTGGTAGAGCGCAGAAACAGAACCATATATAAGAGAATGCGTGAGTATCTGTATGAACTGAAACATAATCCATCCCTGATAACTTCGATCATTCCCTTGGGAGACGGAGTTACAGTCAGTGTGAAACAGGAGTGAACAATATGAGAAAAATAGAATTGCTGGTTCCGGCTAGCAGTCTTGAGGTGTTGAAGATTGCTGTTATTTTCGGAGCAGATGCAGTATATATCGGTGGAGAAGCCTTTGGACTTCGTGCCAAAGCAAAGAACTTTTCCCATGAAGATATGAAGGAAGGAATCGCTTTTGCCCATGAACATGGAGTGAAAGTTTATGTGACTGTAAATATTCTGGCCCATAATTATGATCTGCCGGGTGTGAGGGAATATCTGACAGAACTGAAAGAACTGAAGCCGGATGCACTGATCATTGCAGATCCGGGAATCTATATGTATGCAAAGGAAATATGCCCGGAAATCGAACGTCATATCAGTACACAGGCAAACAATACTAACTATGAGACATATCGTTTCTGGTACAATCTGGGAGCAAAGCGTGTGGTAACAGCCAGAGAGCTTTCGCTTGCGGAGATTAAAGAGATCAGAGAGCATATTCCGGAGGATATGGAGATTGAAACATTCATCCATGGTGCTATGTGCATTTCCTATTCCGGAAGATGTCTGCTCAGTAATTATCTGGCAGGACGTGATGCCAACCAGGGAGCCTGTACCCATCCCTGCCGCTGGAAATATTCCATTGTTGAGGAGAAACGTCCGGGAGAATATATGCCGGTATTTGAAAATGAAAGAGGAACCTATATCTTTAATTCCAAGGATCTCTGCATGATCGAGCATATGGACGATATCATTAACAGCGGAATCGACAGTCTGAAGATAGAAGGCCGTATGAAAACCGCTCTCTATGTCGCAACAGTTGCCAGAACTTACCGCAAGGCAATAGACGACTATATGGAGAGCCCTGAGAAATATCAGGCAAATATGCCATGGTACCAGGAACAGATTTCCAACTGTACCTACAGACAGTTTACAACCGGATTCTTCTATGGAAAACCGGATGAGAATACACAGATTTATGATAATAATACTTATCAGAAGGAATATACGTATCTGGGATTTGCTGAGGCAGTGGATGAACGGGGTTATGCGCAGATCACTCAGAGAAATAAATTCTCTGTAGGTGAGACAATTGAAATTATGAAACCGGACGGACAGAATGTAGCTGTCACTGTGAAGGGAATTTATGATGAGGAAGGCAATTCCATGGAGAGTGCGCCTCATGCACAGCAGAAGCTGTTTATCGACCTGGGAACCGAAATCCAGGTTTACGATCTGTTAAGAAGAGCAGAGTGATTAATAAACGCAGCCAACGTTAAATTTGTTGGCTGCGTTTACTGCATTTGCGGGAAAAGGCCTCGAAGCTTTTGCAGAGCAGTTTTTTCGATCCTGGAGACATAAGAGCGGCTGATACACAGTTTTCGGGCAATTTCCCGCTGAGTTTCTTCCTCCATGCCAAAGAGCCCATATCTGCAGCAGATCACCTGATATTCCTTATCTGACAGGACTTTTTTCAGAGAGCGTAGAAGATAGTCGGTATTTTCGCGGATATAGCAGTCTTCTACAATATCTACAGGTGCACTCTCGATCACATCTAACAGATTAATCTCATTTCCTTCTTTATCTGTTCCTATGGGTTCATATAGGGACACTTCTTTTGAATGCTTTTTCTTAGCACGAAAATACATCAGCAGTTCATTTTCTATACATCTGGCAGCATAGGTGGATAACCGGGAAGCCTTCTGGGGATTAAAGGTTGTGACAGCCTTGATCAGTCCGATGGTTCCAATAGAGATCAGATCATCTGTATCCTCACCGGTTCCCTGATATTTTTTGACCACATGTGCTACCAGCCGGAGATTATGCTCGATCAGGATATTCTTTGCCTGAGAATCACCCTCCTGATATTTTTGAAGATAATATTTTTCCTGGGATATGGACAAAGGTTTTTGAAAGGCCTTCAAATCGCTACCTCGAAGGGGATTTCTATATAGTTTATGTCCGGGACAGGGTGTTGGTGCTTTTCCAGAAAATTTTGAGCCTTTTTACAATTTGCAGCGGCTGTTTCAAATCTGCATTGAGAAAACAGAATAACTACAGTATAATGAATGAAGAATACAATAAATACAACAGGAGAAGCACATGAAAATATATTTAGCCCCCCTTGAGGGAATCACAGGATATACATACAGAAGGGCACTTTACCAGTGCTTTGGAGGTTTTGACAAGTATTTTATTCCCTTTATCCTTCCAAATCAGAAAGGACATCTCAGCACCAGAGAAAAGAAAGACATTATGCCTGAGAATAATGAGGGGATGTATGCTGTTCCCCAGATTTTGACAAAGAATGCAGAGGTGCAGGATTTCTGGACAGGCCGGATGAACTGGACAAATTCCTGGATGAGATTTTCCATAAATGTGATATGAAGATTTCCATCAAGACCCGTCTGGGTATGGATGATCCGGAAGAATTTGAGGATCTGCTGACGATTTATAATAAATATCCGCTGGAGGAGTTAATTGTTCACGCAAGAGTGCAGAAAGACTATTACAAAAATACGCCCCGTCTGGAAACATTTGGAGAGGCAGTGGAGCGGGCAAAGAGTCCGGTATGCTATAACGGAGATATTGTCGCAGCAGAGGACTGTATCAGATTACAGGAAATGTTTCCGACCCTGGACTGCATTATGACAGGCAGAGGAACACTGAAGAATCCTGCACTTGCCAGAGAAATCCGTGGCGGTGCACCTGCGTCAAAGGAAGAAATCCGCAGATTTCATGATATGATGTACAATGAGTACTGCGAAGACCTGTCCGGAGACAGAAATATCCTGTTCCGTATGAAAGAATTATGGTCTTATCTGGCACCTATGTTTACAAACAATAAAAAATATGCCGAAAAAAAATTAAGAAAGCAGAGAAATGTGTAGTATATGAAAATGCAGTCAGAGAACTGTTCAGCTGTGAGCAGTTGATTGGAGAAGAACCGGAAGAATCCTGATCAGAATTGTGAAGAGTCCTTCTTCTCTTCACAGTCCTGACAGATCCCGTGAAGCATATCACCACTGCACTGAAGACGGAATCCATGCTCCTGAAAGAGATGCTCCTTTAGTTCATCCATAAAGTGACAGTCCAGATGTATCACTTTACCACATTTAATGCATTTCAGATGTAGATGATTGGTACATCGTTTTTCCTCTCCTGCAAATTGGAATACTGCTTTGTCGGATTTCAGATCAGGGTATTTAATTACAATATGTTCTGCACAAAGCTTGTCCAGATAGCGATAGACAGTTGTTGTATTTACCCTAATACCCTCTTCTTTTAAATACGTTTCGATATCAGCTACACTGACAGTAGTTGCCCTCTGTTCTTTCATATATTCCAGGATAACCTGCCTTGTTTTTGTGACATATGGTTTTCGTTCAGCCATTTTGTAATATCCTCCCACTGCTATTTGCTATTATTGTATCTTGTGATTCCTTTTTCGTCAATGGAGCTTTACGGACTTACTTATTTTTGCCCCGGAATCCGTTAGCTGGCAGTAGATAAGCAAATTAGTTTCTTATCACTGTTAAGCCAGGGATTCCGGGGATTTTTGTTTTCTACGTTCGCTTGTTATTTATGCTGCAGACACACCATTTTCACCTGTGCGTGTCCGGTTCTCTGCGCCGGAACGGCGGATTCCTGCAAAGATGGAGCCTGCAATATTATGCCATACACTGAAAATAGCACCTGGAAGTGTTGCCAGTGGATTGGCTGCAAAGTTAGCTGCTGCCAGAGAAACTGCCAGTCCGCTGTTTTGCATGCCCACTTCAATAGCTATAGCTGTTGTCCGTGTATATTCTACATGGAAAATTTTTGCTGCAAGGAGTCCAAGCATCATACCACAGAAATTGTGGATCGCAACAACGCCAAGGACCAGAACTCCGCAGCTTAAGATTTTCTCTGCATTAATTGCCACGATTCCGCCAATGATCATAACAATGGCTACAACAGAGATCAATGGCATAACATCTGAAACTTTATCTACATGATCTCCTGCAAGTGTACGGAGAAGGATTCCAAGAAGTACAGGAACCAGAATTACTTTTACAACAGAAAGTACCATTGCCCAGAAGGATACTTCCACCCAGGCACCTGCCAGAATGTACACAAGAAATGGAGTCATAACAGGAGCAGCCAGAGTGGAAACGATGGTCATTCCTACTGAAAGTGCAACATCACCGCCTGCAATATAGGTGATCACATTGCTGGCTGTTCCACCAGGACAGCATCCCACAAGAATCACACCCAGAGCCAGATCTGCGGGAAGATTCATAACTTTACACAATACCCAGGCTACGACTGGCATGATCGTATACTGTGCAACTGCGCCAATGATCACTTCCTTTGGTCTGGAAAAAAATTGCCCGGAAGTCTTCCAGACGTATGGTCAGTCCCATACCAAACATGATCACGCCCAGAAAAACAGATGTATAATTTGTCATCCATGCAAATCCATCCCTCCAGAAAAAGGCAAGGCATGAAAAGGCAATGATGATGATTCCAATATATCTGGATGCAAAACTGCTGATTTTCCCGATTTTCTTTAAAATATTTTCCATATATTATACCTCGTAGCTGAAGTTATCGATCAGTCTTGTTTTGCCAATATAGACAGCCATTGCTACGAGAACATTATGATCAGCTTTTTCCACAGGCTGCATGGTAAGTGCATCTACCATGGAAACGTAATCGATTTTTGCCAGGGGCTCTGCCTCAATCACTGCACGCATTTTGCCGAGAAGTTCTTCTGCGGAAATACCTGCGTGAATGATTTCCTGTCCGAGTTTTACGGATCTGGACAGACAGAGAGCAGCCTTTCTCTCTTCATCGCTTAAATATGTATTTCTGGAGGATTTTGCCAGTCCGTCCTCTTCACGGATGATCGGGCAGCCTACGATTTCTATATCAAAATTCAGATCCTGGACCATTTTGCGGATGATGGCCAGCTGCTGAGCATCCTTCTGTCCGAAATATGCTCTGTCCGGGGCTACAATATGGAACAGCTTGGTTACAACTGTGCACACACCCTTGAAATGGATAGGACGTGTTTTTCCACAAAGTGTCTCAGATAATGTATCGATACTTACAAATGCATGGGGATCATGATACATTTCAGAAGGTTCAGGGCAGAAGATCAGGTCTGCGCCAAGACTCTCACAGAGTTTGCTGTCGTGTTCGAAATCTCTTGGATATGCCTCAAGATCCTCTGTCGGACCAAACTGTGTTGGATTGACAAAGTCAGACACAACTACAATGTCGTTCTGTTCTCTGCATTTTTTGATCAGACTTGCATGTCCCTCATGAAGAAATCCCATTGTTGGAACAAGACCTATAGTTTTACCTTCTTTTTTCCATGCTTTGATCTGTTTTCTTGTTTCTTCTACTGTTTTTGTTACCTGCATTGTTATCTCCTTTTTCTCGGTCAATGGACCGGTATCATAGATTTTGAGATAGCCTCTTTTCTGAATTCACTTTCATCTTATGATAGCCTCTAATCTGATATCAACGTTTTCAGGCCATGTCTTTCAGCAGACCATGTTTCTCATAATTGGTCACTCTGCTGATCTTATTCTCTTCATCTACAAATACAACTGCAGGCTTATGAGTGCGTGCCTCTTCAGGCTCATATCCTGCGTAAGCCATGATGATAATCTTGTCACCTGTGCTTACACATCTTGCTGCTGCTCCGTTCAGACAGATCATACCGCTTCCGCGTTTTCCGCAGATTGTGTATGTCTCGAATCGACTGCCATTGTTCACATCTACAATCTGAACTTTCTCATATTCCAGTATTCCGGCAGCTTCCAGCAGTTCTTCATCCACAGTAATGCTTCCCACATAATCCAGTTCAGCCTGGATAACAGTTGCTCTGTGGATTTTTCCTTTTAACATTTCTATTGTCATCTTATATAGTCCTTTCCTGCGGGAAAAATCAGAGTCAAGCAGCACCATAAAAAGGAAATATACCTTTATGATCTGCAAAAAAAAGCGCATCAGGATACACTTTGACCCTGAAACGCTTCTGATTGATTCCCTGTATATTGAGTCCTGTTTCTGATACATAAAATATGTTTTACTATTCCATAGATTATTGGAAATCTGATTTTTTGTATCATAAATACCGGCTCGTATCTTTTAAAATTACATACATCCCTCCGTTCCCGTTTCCGGATTCCGGCTGGCTGCTTTTATATAAGATTCCAGTGATTTCAGCCAGAGTATAGTTTTGAGTCCAAATACTATCTCTGAGTGGTATTATTACATCTGGTCAGTTATTTGTCAATAAATTGTTTATTTACTGGTTACTGTTCACTCCGCGTCCAGTAATACACTGCGAAATACAATAAATATGAATCTCCTTGTGCAAAGCCCAAGGAGTATCGTTTGCTTCGCAGACTTAATTTATGCTAATCACATAAGGAACCAAAAAATTCACTCATCTGACAAACAATCAGACGGATAGCCTCATCCAACCGTACCTTCCCGGGAGTTATTTCCAATTCGTTCATATGTGCAAAGAAATTTTTCCGAAAGACTTCATACGGCATCAATAACTCT
>ENA-OQBL01000387-OQBL01000387.1-human-gut-metagenome-genome-assembly--contig:-NODE-387-length-24120-cov-2.919185_pt1 | contig 24120 bp, 23 predicted proteins | sample MGYA00242747_ERZ504553 | MGnify/ENA primary metagenome ERZ504553 (study PRJEB26092, sample SAMD00036240) | human gut metagenome | host: Homo sapiens | study: EMG produced TPA metagenomics assembly of...
GCTTCGGTATTTTTTCCTGCCGAGCCTTGATGCCGTTCCGGCGGGAGAACGGCTGTAAGGCATACAAAGAAACAGGAGTGCCTGCACAACAGGCCGGATGTATAACCAATAAAATGAAAGAAATATGGCAGCTAAAGACGTGAAAGACTTCAACGAATGGTTCAACCGTTCATACGCGAGACTGAAGGAGAGAATCTCCATCTACCACGGGAAAACAGACGAGGACGTGTTCCACGACGCTTACCTGGCAGTCAGGAAGCAGGTGATGTTCTCAAGGGAAGGGATAGAAAACTGGGAATCCTATTTTTTCGGCTGTTACCGGAAAATGGTGCAGGCCGGAATGAGGGATAACAGCCGCTACTCCTGCCCCGGTGACGGGTATTTCATCACGCCGGGAGAAACGGATGACAGGGAAGAGACGGAGGAATGGGAAGAGATGCTTACCGGATGCGACATGCTGGTGAGGGACATCCAGAAGTTCCTCAGGCGGCATTTCTCCTACGAGGATTACAGGATGTTCATGCTGCGCTTCTACGAGACGAGCAGCTCGTTCCGTACTATCGCCAGGCACATGGGCGAGAAAACATCGGTGATAACCCGCTGGGCACAGGTCATGCTGGAATCCGTCCGCGCCAACCGGACGTTCACAGCCCGAAGGAGATTGATAGCCGCCAGAGACGCGGCATGATGATAACTCTATAATTAATAATAAACTAAAATTGGATCGTATGAAACTGACAGTTTACAACAAGAGCAACTCCCACCCGGCACTGACCTACAAGGGCAAGCGGGTGATCACGGTATGCCGCGACGGCAGCATGTACCTCAGCAGGATATTGAGCAACGAGCTCAGCCCCTTATAACAAACTAACCAACCAACATTACAACAAGCCAAACTGCCTTATAACTAACCATGCAGACAACCGTACAAGGGCTATCCGGCGGTGGCAGTGGCATACTGACCGGACAGACCTTTTTATGGAGGAACTGTCCGTCACAAAGGCAGCCTGTACGAATAGCATACCCCAATTCTGGAATAACATAATAAAATATGTCCCCCCGCCAGAGGGATTACAGCATCCATGAGCGCATCTTTCCGACCTTCCGGCAGTGGTACCTTCCATCACCTGATTTATCCGACAGACCAGGATTCCATACATTCGGTAACGGTCGGAAGCGACCGGTAACATGACCACCGTTCCACTATCGGAAAGCCGGTAACAACCGTTCCATTCCCATACTTGAAACCACTATTCCTTCCGCCCATTCTCATGTCTGCCCGTTCAACACCGGCAGAACATGGAAAGCGTCGCCATATACAAAGCATTCCAAGAAGCAATACGACGCATAATGCCAACCTGCATCCAATCTGTTGTGATTTAATACAATGCATACTTTCTTTGCAAGTGACAAAAGGTCATGTAAACATACGATGACCACAGTATTAATTGTTCAAACATTAGTAAGGATGAAAAAAAAGCAAAATTTCAGTGACGAGGAACTGATGCAGGTGATGGGACTGGATCTGCCTTCATCAAAGTCTGGTACAGAAACACATGGGGAAACAGTTTCAGAAACAATGGCTCCCATTTTTGATGAGCCTGAAAGCATGGAACAACCTGCCCCCGTTCCGGAAACGGAACGCGGACAGCCGGAAGAGCCTTCTTCCATTACGGGGCAGACACCGGAGCCAACCGCCCGGCGCAGGACAAGCGGCAAACAACGCAAACTTTCGCTGGAGGAGTACCGGAACACCTTCATGCGGCCTTACAGGATTGAAGACCGCAAGCCGGTTTTCATCAGCCGGAAATTGCGTGACACGCTTGACCGTTTCGCCTGCAAGATCGGCGAGAACCGCATAAGCCTTTCGGGCTTATTGGAGAATATTGTCCGGCACCACGTCGAACTTTATACCGAAGATTTCGAGTTTTGGAAGAGGCTGTAAGCCTTTATTTCCATTCAATTAAAAGGCATTTTGACGGGATTTCTTTTTCGGGGGGCAAAATATAGAAACTAGCTACTCCCGAAGGCCGCCGAAGAGGTACATCCCGCCGGTCTGTAAAGTAAACAGAGTATGAATCGTATGCAAAAAATGTAACCGGATGATACAGAAGAATGATACCGACAGAAACAGGGGAGGACGCCCGGCAAAAGGGCTGTCCGAGAAACGCAAATACCGCATCACGGTAAAGATGGCAACCGGGGAATACTATGCCCTGAAGTCGAAAGCCAGAAAGGCCGGTGTCTCGGCAAGCGAGATGGTGAGGCAGGCGGTGGACGGGTGCGTGGTAAGGGAGAGGCTCACCACCGAGCAGGCGGACTTCATCCGCAAGCTCTGCGGCATGGCGAACAACCTGAACCAGCTGGCCCGGGGGGCACACAGGGAGGGCGTAAGGCTGCATTCCGGACAATGCCGACACCTGCTGCTTTCGCTGGAAACCCTCATAGACCGTATCAGCCTATGATCGCGAAGATTGTAAAAGGCGCGGGAGCCAAAGGGTTGTGGATTACATCCTTGACAGGAAAAAAGGGGCCTCGCTTATCGACCACGACGGAGTTCTGGTCTCCGACAACGGCTCGATAGCACGCAGTTTCATCGCCCAGTCCCGGTTTAATCCGAAGGTGGGTAAGTTCATCGGGCATATCTCGCTCAGCTTTTCCGAGCAGGACCTGCCACACTTAACCGATGAGCTGATGGTGCGGATAAGCCGGGAATACATGATGAAAATGGGCATCTGCGATACGCAGTATATCATCGGAAGGCATCACGACAAGGAGCATCCGCACGTGCATATAGCCTTCAACCGTATCGACAATAACGGCAGGACTATCAGTGACAGGAACGACCGCTACCGCAGCGAACGCGTCTGCAAGGAGCTTACCCGCAAGTACGGGCTGTACTTCGAGGAGGGCAAGGAGCAGGTGAACACGGACCGACTGAAAGAACCAGACAGGACGAAATACGAACTGATTTTTTCTTCTTAAAACGAAAGTGGGAAGGTGCGGTGACTGGACACGCTTATCGCCAATCTGCGGAAACAAGGGATGGAAATACGCTTCAAGTACAAGGGGTGGACGGACGGGATCCAGGGCGTGGTGTTCGGTAAGAACGGCTATTCCTTCAACGGCTCGAAGATTGACCGGCAGTTCAGTTACTCCAAGATAGCTGCAGCCTTGAACCGGAACAGTCTTCAGGAACGGCAGGCACAATCCTGCCGGCAAGGTATCAGCCCGGCTTCAGACCGGTAGCGGGGAGCTCATCAGCAGTTTATTGGGACTGCTGGACCTGCCCCCCCCCCTTCATCCTGCACCGAAGACTCCGGAGAAAGCCGCATTCCGCCGGCTGATGCAACGGAAGAAGAAAAAGAAGAAGAACAAGGGATTTAAAATTTAACAACAACCTAAAAAACAATCAAGATGAAAGAAAACACAGGAACCATCATCGCCATGCTGGAAGAACTGCTGACCATCAGCAAGAGCCGGCAGGCATCGCAAAGCGGCAGTACCAATGCCGCCAACATGGATATTGCTCCCTTCAAGACACTGATCGAGGAAGCTGGCCAGCGTACGGAGGCCGGACTGGCGAAGTTCGCCGGGAACATTACGGATTGCCTGAATGCAATCAACAACCGGATAGACGGGATTGCCCGAAGGGAACAGCCGGATTTCGGGAAAATCAGAGAACTGTTAGAGCAGGCCACCCAAAAGACGGACGAGGCAAGCATTCGGCACAATATTAACGAGACCCGGCACTCGTTTGCGCTTGAGAACAGATGGGACTGGGCGATTGTCATCGGTATCGTCCTTCTGATAGCCCTGTTAGCCTCGACGCTCTATTCCGAGAGGAGACAGGATTATGACCGCATCGACAACGACTTGAAGTACCGTTACATCAGGATGAAGGGCGAAGCATCGCCCGAAAGCATCGCCGGACTGGAAAATCTCTTCGAGCTCAACCAGGACAACGGGAAGATTAAACAGATACGCAAGGACGTGGAAACCTACGAGGAGGTACGTCTGAAAGAGCAGACTGCAAGGGAACAGGAGAATAGGGCTGACTCGATCGGAAACAAACCTTCAAAATCCCGATAAGGTTATGGCAAGCGTAAAGATCAAGTTCAGACCATCGACAACCGATGGTGGACAAGGAACATTATTCTACCGGGTGATACACAACCGCATAGCCCGTCAGCAAAAGACAGGCTACCGTCTTCACGCCGACGAATGGGACAGCAACTTGTCCGAAGTAGTGCTGCCATCGGCCGACGGGAACCGGAAAACTTACCTGTCGGAAATCAGGAACAGCGTGGCGGCAGATATACGAAGGTTCCACAAGGTCATTGACACGCTGGAAGTCAGCGGACATGCCTACTCTGCGGATGACGTAATGGCCGGTTTTACGGCGGACGAGCCGGGAAACCTTCTATTCGGATTCATGGAGAGTGTCATCGCCCGTCTGAAAGCATTGGGCAAGGCACGAACCCGGGAAACATACACTACAACGCTGAGCAGCTTCAAACGTTTCAGGAAAGGTGGTGACCTGCTTTTGGACGACATGGATTCAGACATGATGGTGGCATACGAAGCCTATCTGAAAAGGAACGGTGTCAGCCCCAACACTTCCTCATTCTATATGCGTAACCTGCGTGCTGTCTATAACCGTGCAGTGGAAAAAGGACTGGTCGAGCAGAAATTTCCCTTTAAGCACGTTTATACGGGAGTGGAGAAGACCGCCAAACGGGCCATACCCCTTATGGCAGTCAGGAAAATCAAGGAGCTGGACCTCTCATCAAGCCCGGCATTGGATTTTGCCCGTAACATGTTCCTTTTTTCATTCTATACTCGTGGCATGTCATTCGTGGACATGGCCTACCTGCGCAAGAAGGACTTGAATAACGGTATTTTGTCCTATCGACGCCGCAAGACCGGACAGCAGCTTTTCATCAAATGGGAGAAATGCATGCAGGAGATAGCGGACAAGTACAATACGGAATACTCCACCTATCTGCTACCCGTCATCAGCCCTGAAAGCGGTGTGGAAGAAAGGAAACAGTACATCAATACGGCACACAACGTCAACCGCGCCCTGAAAGTCATCGGTAAACGGCTGGAGATACCCGTACCGCTTACAATGTACGTCGCGCGGCATGCCTGGGCGAGTATAGCCCGAAGCAAGAACGTTCCACTGTCAGTAATCAGCGAGGGCATGGGACATGACTCGGAAGCTACCACGCGCATCTATCTCGCTTCATTGGATACGGCGGCGGTTGACAAGGCGAACAGCCTGATCCTGAAATCCCTGTAACATGCAGGGTTGTTGAGCGAATACAAAGTCTCTTTGTAAGAGAGGTGGGTATATCCGTTATCAATTGATAGTCAGCGATATAGAATACAGTGAATTGTAGCGTTCACTCCACAAATGTTACTATATACCAAACAGAACAGACTGTCAGTTGCATTTTTTAAGCAAATAAATGTGCTAATTGCTATAAAATTCTTATTTTTGCATCAACAATCACCTCTCTTACAAAGAGATATAATTTCTCTTACAAAGAGAAGTTGATTTGAATAATATAAATATTTAATATTCATTATTGTTTTAACCCTTAAAAGATTTTTGTCATGGACAAGGAAATTTTTTATTGAAAGTTACGAAGCTCCCCAGGTGGAAGTGGTAGAAGTAGAAGTAGAAAAAGGATTTGCGGTAAGTTCTGGAGGTGAAGACGGAAACTGGAATTGATAACTTTTCCGGAAATTCGGTTTGTATGTAAATTTACACGTCTATAAAAAATTGAATTTAAATTAGTAAAAATGAAAATCAGATCTTTAATTAGTCTGGCTATGGCCACATTCCTGATAACGGCTTGTAGCAATGAAAATGATGAAGAATTGATTTCCACTTCCACAAAAGGCATACTGAGCGCTACCGTGGAAGGAAACCATTCCAGTACACGTGCGGGGTTTGCAAGTGATGGCAAATTCTACTGGTCAAAAAAAGACCAATTAGGTGTTACTACTTCCCAAAACGCCAGTAGCTTTTCAGCCCTTAGCTTAAAAAATGGCATTGGAACTGCAAGCGGTACTTTTGACGGCGTAATAAACGGAACCATCGGCGATTATGCGGTATATCCATACTATGACAACCATAGCATAAATGATGCTACCTTGACTTATAATTTCCCTACATCCTATACATATAATAAAGTGGATGCGGATTACTTTACTACGGTTCAAGGTGAAGGCAACAGCTTCAATCCGGCCATGTGGGGAAAAATTGTAAACGGTGCTGTGCAAATGAAACACTTGGGCGGTGTGTTCTGCATCAAAGTGCCTAAGATGCCTATAAAGGCAGGAACCTTGTCTCTTATTGTAGACAAGAAAATTACCGGCACTTTTGCGGTGAACTTAAATGACAATATTCCTGTCATTGCATCAACAGAGACAAGTACCAGTGAAAATAATACAGTAACTATTGAATTCAGTGGTGCTACCCAGGATCAGCCCGGTGTTTTCTATGTGCCTGTTCCTACCGGGACATACGATATACGTATAAAAGTTACAGAAAACCAAGGCTCTACTGAAAAAGTGAATGTTGCGGCAGGTACTTATACTATTGTCCGTTGTGACTTGAAAAAAAGTCGAATTGACCAACGGAAATATAGATGCTACGGTTCCTACAGAATCTAGCTCCTTGGATGATGCCGCTACGAAGTTGGCAAGTAACGATGCAGTAAGGGTCAACGGAGAAATTTCAGGTACCAGTAATACAATCAGCGTTCCTGCCGCAACTTCGGGTACCGGTAAGAGCCTTTCATTGGAGAAAGTAGCGAGCGGAGCATCCCTTACGGTTTTAGACGCGAATAGTTCAGGTTCTACAGATAATTCCGTAGACAACTTCACCTTATCAATTCCCAACAATGAAACTGCTGGGTTTGAACCGTTGGATGTAACTATAACCATGCCGAACACAACCGTTGCCCTGACCGGTAACGCGGTGCAGCTATTTATGGTACAGTCACATCCGAAACAGCAGATAATACACTTGTCATTGGCAACGGTGTGGAAGTTAAAAAGGTGGTCGTGCAAAAAAAGGTAATATCCGCGTAAATAAGGGAGCGAAACTGGTAGCTATTGAGAAATCGTCAGATAATCAAGCAACGACTGTAACAGTTTATAAAGAGGATGGTGCTGAAATTCCGTCTTCGTTGGGTGAAGAATTTGTCGTTATGGATGCCGCTGTCGCCGATATGCAGAAAGTGTTTGCAGAAGGCGGTACTTACACATTTGCCACAAGACATGAATATTGTAGGAGTTGAAATGATGGTTCCTAAGGGCAAAGAGGTGACACTTGATTTGAATGGCAAGACACTAGAAGCCGCGAACGATGGTCTTATTAGAGTAGAAGGCTCTTTTATTTTGCAAGACAATGCTGGCAATGGTGTCATTAAGGCTACGAAAGATTATGTTTATCAAGTTTATTCTACCGGTATTATTTATGTGGATGGTGAGGATGCCAAAATGACGATGAAGAGTGGTAACATCTATGCAGTACGTGACAATCCGGCAAATAACGGACAGTTTGGTATCGGACTCTGGCGTGGTGCTGACCTTACGATCGAAGGTGGTAAGATTGAAGCCGGTTGGTATGCAGTTTCTGGTAACGGTCAAAATACGACACAGAATTCTGTGATCAACATCACGGGTGGAGAATTGATTTCTGCGGCAGACTATGCTGTCTATTTGCCGCAAGCCGGTACTACCACAATTTCCGGTGGAACCATCAAGGGTGCTTGTGGTGCAATAGGTATGCGTAGCGGCACATTGAATATTAATGACCAGGCTAAGCTCATTGGAGAAGGTACAGGAGATTCCGGTCAATGGGGTGACGGTACTGGAACTATGGGATATGCTGTGATTAACATTGGTACTGGCAATCAAAATACTTATGGCGATTGTACAGTCAACATTACTGGTGGCACATTCATTGCCGAAGGCAAATCGGTAGGAATTGCAAAGCGTGAAGATGGAGCAAAGCACAATATCACAGTGTCGGTTACTGGTGGCACGTTCTCCGATTTGAGCGCAATTGGCTTTATCGCTGAAAATGCGGATGTAAACATTGAACTCAACAAAGATATTGAAATCCAAAAGGCTGTAACCTTGATGAAGGCAGGAGCAATGACAACCGTCAATCTGAATGGTTATACTATTGCCAATAAGACGGATTTTAATAATGCAGGCGATTGGGAAACAGAAGGATTTGTTGTGACTGCCGGTACTCTTAATATCGAAGGAGAAGGTAATGTGGAATGTATAGCCAATACAGAAAATGATGGTTTTCGTGAGGTGATTTCGGCCTATGGTACGAGTGTCGTTAATTTGCGTGGAGGTAACTATAAGAACTACCAACAGAAAAATGGTCAGTATGATTTGATTTATGCAAGGGATAATGCAGTAGTCAATATCTACGGTGGTACTTACGAATCCGGCGGTTATAATGACAGAGGTTATTGGGTGCTGAACCTAAAAGACAATTCTGCTGCTGAAATCAATGTGTATGGTGGTTCATTTAAAAACTTTAATCCGTGTAACCACCTTTGCGAAAACCCCAATGCCAACTTTGTGGCTGAAGGCTATCAAGTGACATGTGACGGAAAGGTTGCCACGGATGCACATGATTTATTAAGTGGAGACAAGACTTATGTAGTTAGCAAAATTGCACAATAGCTGTTGAGTAATAATAAATGTCAGGTATAGGAAACCGTTTCGTTCGTCAAGGCTTCGGAACGGTTTTCTTTTTTTCATAACAAATGATATTCTATCATGAAAATCAATCCAAACTTCAAGCTCCGCGAAATGGCCGGAGAAACCATCATCGTGAATCAGGGACATACGGGTGCCGACCTTACCCGCATCATCTCTCTGAACAAATCCGCGCGTCTGCTATATGAACGGCTGGCAGACAAGGATTTCACAACGGAAGATGCTGCGAAAATCCTGATGGACACTTACGGAATAGACGGACAACAGGCATTGAAGGATGCCACAGCCTGGATGGAGGCACTGAAAAAATGCAAGGTAATCGAATGAAAGAGATCACACTGTACAGACACGAGCGGATGCTCTTCGCCCTGCTCCGGGCCTCGCTGCACGAGCGGAAAACAGAAATCACACTTTTCCTGGACAGCACTGACGAGGAGTGGAAACAATGCCACCGCCTGGCCGTAAGTCAGGGAGTGATGGCGCTGGCATGGGACGGTGTGATGAGACTACCGGCGGAACTGCAACCGCCCCTTTCCGTAAAGCTGGCATGGGCAGCCGCTGTAGAAAGGTACGAGAAAAAATATCTTCACTATTGCAGGACGGCAGATGAACTTTCCCGCTTTTATGCGCAGCATGGCATATCCGCCATGCAGATGAAAGGCGTGGGACTCTCCGCAATCTATCCCGTTCCATGCCACCGCGAGGGAGGCGACATAGACATTTACACCTATTCGGCGGACAAGAGCCGGATGAGCGACGGGGAGGCGAACAGGTTAGCGGACAGCCTGATGCGGCTGGAGAACATAGACGTGGATACGGAACATTCCCCCAAGCACAGCGTATTCTACTACAAAGGTGTTCCGGTGGAGAACCACAAGACCTTCCTGAACGTGGAGAGCTATAAGGCGGCCGGAGAGGTGGAAAAGGTGCTGAAAGAACACATGAACCCGCAACCGACGGAATTGGACGGAGGCCGGGTCCTTACCCCCTCGCCGCTCTTTAATATGCTGTTCGTCGCTTTCCATGCCGCCCAGCATTACGGGAGCAGTCTGGTGCTGCACCATCTCTGCGACTGGGCGTGCCTGTTGAAAAAACATGGCCTACACATACCGGCAGGCGTCACCGATCGCCGTTTCCTGCGTTTCGTGTCGGCACTGACCCTGTTGGCCGACAAGCTGCTGGAGATGGATGTCATGGTGGCTGACGTGCAGGAGAATCTGGCACGGAACATACTGGAGGAGATGCTCCATCCGCGTTACGGGACAAAGGTGCCGGTCAAAGGCAGAGCCGGCATCATCCTCTACAAGGCAAGGAGGATGGCACACCTCACTGCACTCAGGCGTGAGGTATTGGGTGCTTCTGTATATACGACGATACTGCATTCGGTCATCGCGCATATCCGAGAGCCGAAAACCATATTCCAGCGAGGTACGGAGCAATGACACTGAAGAGAATCTGGCATCTGCTGCAACCCGAAGAGCGCAGGAAGGTATGGAAGATGGCAGGGACGGTGTTTTTGCTCCGCACTGCTCGATTTCGTCTCCCTGGCGGCACTGCTGCCCGTACTCTATATCCTGCTGGAAGGGGGTCGAAAACCGGCGGGCTGCCCTGCTGTTCTGTCTTCTGGCCATAGGGGTCATCGTTGTCAAGAGCGTGCTGGCAACCGTTTTCACCCGTTACCAGGACAGGTGTCTACTCTCTTTCTACCGGAGACTGAGCTTCTCGCTGTTCTCCGCGTATTACCGCCGCGGACTGCTTTTTATCCGGGAGCGCGGCAGCAGCAGGCTGGCATACGAGACCAACGTTGTATGCTACTCCTTCAGCCACGGCCTGCTCTCCTCCATCTGCCGCATGGCGGGCGACGTGCTGCTCGTCATGCTGGTGACGGCAGCTTTACTCGTGTTCGACGGCATGTCAGTATTGCTACTGTATGTCTCGTTCCTCCCGTTCATGTGTACCTATCTCCTCGTGGTGAGGAAACGGGTCAGGAAATACGGCGAGGACGATATGCTTGCCAAGCGGGAGCAGTCGAGAACCGTCATGGATACATTCGGGGGATACATGGAATTGGAGGTGAGCGGTGCTTTCCCCGTCTCTCAGACCGCCTTTCTTAAAGGTCTGGACAGGATAAGCCGCAACCGCATGAGGCTTGACACCGTGCTCGGACTGCCGCTCTTCCTTTCCGAACTGTCGGTTGTCATCGCACTTGGCCTGCTGGTGGCTTCCGGGGACGGAAACGTGAAGATGGTGGTGGGTGTTTTTGCCATTACGGCATTCCGCCTGCTTCCTGCCCTCCGCACCTTGTTGACGGGATGGACGCAGATACAGAACGCGGCATACAGCCTGAATACGATAGAGGAAGGGCTGGCAGGACCGGCAGAGGCGGTCAGCACATATTCCGAAGAAATACCGTTCGAAAAGGAGATAACCGTCAGGAGGCTTGCATACACCTATCCCGATGGCGGGCCGGTGCTGGATAATTTCAATTGCCGTATCCGTAAGGGGGAGCATGTCGGCTTTCGGGGGGCCAGCGGTGCGGGAAAGTCCACACTGTTCAACTTGCTTGCAGGTCTGCTCGAACCCGATTCGGGAGAGATACGGATTGACGGGGTACTCCTGAACGGGATGACACGCGCTTCCTGGATGAGGCGGCTCGGCTACGTCCCCCAGGAGGTGTTCATCTTTAACGGTACACTGGCCGAGAATATCGCCTTGGGCTATGGGACGATTGATTACGGCAGGGTGAAGGAACTGTTGGGACAAGTCTGTCTGGGCAGGTGGGCGGAAGCGTTGCCGGATGGCATGGACACCCTGCTCGGTGAAGCGGGTGGAAGGCTCTCGGGCGGGCAGAGACAGCGTATCGGCATTGCCCGCGCACTTTACAAGCAGGCGGAGGTCCTGCTGCTGGACGAGGCGACATCGGCACTCGACAATGTGACGGAAAGGGAGGTGAACGAAACCCTCTGCCAACTGAAAGAAAGATATAAAGGACTGACGATACTTTCCATTGCCCACCGGGAAAGTTCGCTGGCTTATTGTAAACGGATTATTACCATTGGAAATGAAAATGAATAGAACTTATCAGGTTGCCGGACACCGCTTCATGCTATGGGGAGACAAACTCTGCAAGGCTGTAGAAGGAATTGCCGGATTTAGGCCTTTTGAATCCCAGGATGGCGAGGTGCTGTTCGCCTTCATGGAGGATACCGCCGTGCCGGTGATGGAAAACGTGGAATATACCTTCGGATACGAGGATGTCAGGGGCTTTTTCGGACGGACGGTCAAGGGCTTCATGTTGAAGCTGGAGCCTTCCGGAGGGAATGCGCTGTATCTGTGGTGTACCGACGGAGGGAATTGAGGTGTGGATATGCGGCAACCTTTCAGCACGTCTGTACCGCTTCGCCTTGTGGGTGGGCTATGGACTGATGACGCTTCCGTACGGCACCATAGCCGTCCACAGCAGTTGCATCGTTTACCGGGACAGGGCGGTATTGTTTCTCGGTGAGAGCGGAACGGGAAAAAGCACCCATACACGCCTATGGAGGGAGCATGTGGAAGGTGCTTTCCTGCTGAACGATGACAGCCCGGTGCTGCGGGTGGAAGACGACGTCGTGCGGGTCTATGGAAGCCCTTGGAGCGGGAAAACTCCCTGCTACAGGCAGGAGTGTTATAAGCTGGAAGCCTGTGTGCGTCTTTCGCAGGCTCCGTATAACCGGATAACAAGGCTGTCCGTATTGCAGGCTTACGGGGCAGTACACCCTTCCTGCCCGCCGGAATTTGCTTATGACAACGGTTTGTATGACCATGTGAGCAGATGTGTCGACAAGCTGCTCCAGGCTGTTCCGTTCTATCACCTGGCGTGCCTTCCAGACCGGGAAGCCGCACGACTTGCCTGCCGGACGATTTTCAAGGATACGATATGAGAAAGATTCCCAACGAGCTGTTCTTTTCCCGGGTGGAGGCGGAAATCGCCGGAGGACGCCCCGTCCGGTTCCGCCTGAAAGGCTGGTCGATGTTCCCGTTATTGCGTGACGGGCGGGACGAGGTGGTGCTGTACCCCTGTACGGAGGATGAACTTCAGCCTATGGACGTGGTACTTTTCAGATATAACGGAAGACACGTGCTGCACCGCATCATCAAGAGGGAAGGTACCCGGCTGTACATCCGGGGGGACGGCTCTTTTGTAGCCCGGGAGCAGTGTACGGTTGCCGATGTGGTCGGGAAGGTACGTTTCGTCATCCGGCCGTCCGGCAAGGTACTGTCCGTAAGCAGCTGGCGCTGGCGATTGCCGGGCATGCTGTGGAGCAGGATGGGGATATTCAGGAATCCGCTCTTGAGAATCCTGCGCTGTCTGGCAGGGTGACCTGACAGATGTATACATCAGGGCTGCAAGCGGGAATCGAAACCGTTTGCAGCCCGCACTTATTTCTTTTTCTTATGACAAGGGAGTGCTTGCCACACTGCCTGATGTTACATTACCACTTGAAATGTTCACATACCCGCTTTGGCCGACGGCTATAACCGTTTTCTCCATCACATAACTATTGAAATTTCATGGAACGATCGGTTAAGACGGTTACCGAACACCGTCAGGCCCTTGTCGATTTTTTCGGTGGTTATCTTTGTGTACTTTTGGGTGGTGGTTATGTTCGTGTGCCCCAATACCCGGCTCACACTCTCAATGGGGACACCCTTGCTCAAAGCCAGAGTTGCGAATCCATGACGGCTTGAATGGAATGTTTTTAGTAATCCCGCACTCCCTTATCATCTGCTTCAACGGCTTGCAGATTGACCAGTAGTCCAAATTGGGAAACACGAGCCCGTTCTCTTGGAACCTCTCGTAACGTCTGATGATCTGCATGGGAATATCCAGCAGTTTCACCTGGAAATTCACCTTCGTCTTGTGCCGCTTCGACAATATTCATTTCTCACCGTTCACTTCCGCAATGTCATCGGTGGTAAGTTCCTTCATATCCAAAAAGAGAGGGCGGTGAAACTGGCGAAGACAAACAGATCCCGGATATAAGCCAGCTTCCTGTTTGCAAACTCGTGCGTCATTACCGTCTTGATCTCATCTTCGGTCAAATATTCCCGTTCCTTGACGTTCTGGCTGACGCGGTACTGGGCAAACGGGGTTTTCTGTATCAGCCCGTTGTAATGGACCTTCGCCACGATTGTTTTCAACCACATACAGTTTGACCACACGCTGGCGTTATGAAGTCCGGCATCAGTGGAGAGATAGATTTCATACTCCTTAATGAAGTCGGGGGTAAGCTCAAGCATGGAAATGTCATTCCGCCTATGGCATTTCTTTATGAACGTCACCAGATGGTTTCTTGGCCTTACCCGCACTTTGTATGAACTCAACGCCCAGTCTATGCCGATACGCTTCTTGAAACTCTCGTTGTCCTTGTCGAACGCGCCGAGCAGTGTCTTGTATTCCGTACCGAGTCCCTGAAAGGCGTTGCGTACCATTTCGGCCGTAACGAACGCTTCTCTATCAGAGAGGCGTTGATAATGTCTGATGATTTGGGCCTTGATGTTGTCAAGGGCGAGATTGATCTCCCGCGCTTCCCTGCTCTTCCCTTTCGCCCGGTTGCCCTTGGCGTCCCATAGCCCTTTGGCGATAGTCTGCTTGCAACTGAACTGGGCTACGGAACCGTTGATTGTCACCCGTCCCATAACTGGGACAATACCGTTTTCTCCTTGTTGCCGTTCACGTAGAACAGCACTTTGAATGTACCGGTTACCGGGTAATGATTTGAAAACCATTCGCTCTCATTACCTTTCGTTTCCCTGCACTTTAGCATTGGAGAGGTCTTCATCGGTTTTCCTCATAAGTCATTGAACATCAGTTTTGCCATCATCATTTATTCGTTTCTGATTGATTTTTCCAGAGATATGTAATATATTTGTACACACATCAATGATTTTAAACTAAAAGAAAAACAATATGGATAAAGATTCAAAGCAAGTAGTGGTTCTTCTGACACATCCCAATATAAAAGAGTCGCGAGCTAACAAGGCATTGATGGATGCTATTAGTGACATGGAAGAGGTGGCCATATACAATTTATATGAGATGCATGTGGAAGATGCTTTTAATGCAGAGATATGGAGCACTATCATATCGCATGCATCTGCGCTTGTATTTCAGTTTCCGTTCTATTGGATGTCGGCTCCTTCTTTATTGAAGAAATGGTTGGATGAAGTATTTACATATCTGGCAAAAACTCCTGCTGTGGCTGGTAAGACATTGATGGTGGTCACTACTGCCGGCTCTGAACATGATGCTTATAGAAGCGGAGGAAGAAATCGTTTTACGGTGGATGAGTTGTTAAGACCTTATCAAGCAAGTGCTGTACATGCCGGAATGGTATGGCAAACTCCTCTTGTAGTCTATGGAATGGGGACCTCGGAAGCTAGTAAAAATATAGCAGAAGGGATAAATTGCTATAAGCAAAGAATTGAAGCATTGGTGAAGAAAGACATTTCCAGTGATAATTGGTAATAGTAGGACCATATCGAAATGGAACATCTTTTTCATTTTTGAATGTTTGTTTTTCTCTTCATATTTTTCTAAAATCCTGATTTTAAGCAATAAATAAAATATTGTATGAGTTGGCATATTTCTTGTGTTAACTCATACATGAAACTTTATATTATATCAAACAGATTACCCGTTAAGGTTACCAAAGAGGATGAAACGTTCGTGTTTTCACGAAGTGAAGGCGGACTGGCTACCGGTTTGGACTCACTTCAGATTTCCTACGAAAAACATTGGATTGGATGGCCTGGAATATGCGTTGACAACGAAGATAGTAAAGAGGAAATCACTTCTAGATTGGAAGGAATAAATTTCCACCCAGTATTCTTGTCCGAAACACAGATAAAGAATTATTATGAAGGCTATAGTAATAGTACTATCTGGCCATTATGTCACTACTTTTTTGTTTATACGCTGTATCGGAACTCTTTCTGGCAATCGTATCAGGAAGTGAACCAGTTGTTCTGCGATGCCATTTGCCGCGTGATACGTCCAGGTGATAAGGTGTGGATTCAAGACTATCAGTTAATGCTGCTTCTCGGAATGCTTCGGAAGGTTTACCCGGATTTGAATATCGGATATTTCCATCATATCCCTTTTCCTTCCTATGAACTTTTCCGGATATTACCGGAGCGTGCAGAAATCCTGAAAGGATTATTGGGTGCTGACTTTATAGCTTTCCATACTCATGACTATATGCTGCATTTTATCAGTGCTGTCGAACGGGTATTGCGTATTGACTTTAAACTGGACGAAGCACAACTCGGGAATAGAGTAGTTAGGACCGATGCTCTTCCTATGGGAATCAACTACGGACTGTATCACAATGCTTCTTCCAGACCGGAAGTACGGCGGGCGATAGACCGTACACGGAAATTTTTCGGAAATCATAAGTTGATTCTTTCTGTAGACCGCTTGGATTATAGCAAAGGCATTCTGCACCGTTTATGGGGATTTGCTGCTTTTTTAGAATGTCATCCTGAATATTGTGGAAAAGTTACATTGGCAATGGTCATTGTTCCATCACGTGACCATGTAGATAGTTATGCTGAGCTAAAAACCAAGATTGACGAAGAAATAGGTTCTATAAACGGACAGTATTCTACGATGGACTGGACTCCGGTTTGCTATTTCTATCACGGTTTTTCATTTGAAGAACTGGTGGCAATGTACTATATAGCTGATGTAGCTTTGGTAACTCCACTTCGTGATGGCATGAATTTGGTTGCCAAGGAATATGTAGCTTCGAAAAATAATAATCCGGGTGTTTTGATTTTGAGTGAAATGGCGGGTGCAGCTATTGAGATGACGGATGCATTGTTGATTAACCCCAATGACACTGAGGAGATAAAGCAGGCCATTTGTCGGGCTTTGGAGATGCCCGAACAGGAACAACTGAAACGCTTGCAACACATGCAGAAAATTATTTCCGTACAAACGGTTAATAAGTGGGCGGCAGACTTTGTAAGTGAATGGAGCGATACGTGCCGTAAGAATGAACAGCTTCGTAAGAAAAGGATATCTGTTGGTATTATTGGTGCCATCGAAAAATGAAATATAACCAGGCTAAGCAACGGCTTATCTTGCTGGATTATGACGGAACGTTGGCGTCGCTCAAGACACGACCGGGAAAATGCTAAGCCCGCCCCTGAACTCATTGCCACATTGCAGAAGCTGGTTTCCGACCCGGCCAACCATGTTGTTGTTAATAGTGGTCGCGACCAGTTTACTTTAGAAAAATGGTTGGGAAATTTACCTATTGCAATGGCTGCGGAACATGGTGCTTTCTATAAGGAAAATGGCATCTGGCACAAAAACATAAACAAAGCGGAATGGAGTTCCGGATTGGTGTCCATCTTGAAGCTTTTTGTCGAAAAGACACCTCGTTCCCACCTTGAAGTCAAGGAAACGACTTTGGCATGGCATTACCGGGAAAGTGATGCATGGTTAGGAGCTTTGCGGGCACAGCAACTTATCAATGTGCTGGTTAACATCTGTATACAGCAAAAGCTGCAAATCATACAAGGAGATAAAGTGGTGGAGATTAAGTCTCCCGATTATAATAAAGGTTCCGAAGTGAGACGCCAGTTGGAAAAGAAACATTATGACTTTATCATAGCTATGGGAGATGATACTACGGATGAAGATATGTTCAAAGCTTTGCCGGTGAATGCAGTGACAATCAAGGTGGGATATGTGTCGGAGGCAGCAAGCTATAATATGCCATCACAAACGGAAGTCCTGCCTTTTCTTCAAATTCTGGCGAACAAGAAAGACATGAAACAACCCATTGGCGAGAATGTCAAAACGAGCTTGAAAGGGGTATTCGAATTTTTTCAGAGACTTGTTAAAAACAAAATAGTAAAAATGAGTAATTTAAATTATGGGGTAGTAGGCAATTGTCGGACTGCCGCACTTATATCCGAAAAAGGCAGCATAGACTGGTTGTGTTTTCCCGATTTTGATTCTCCGTCTATCTTTGCATCACTACTTGATCGGGAAAGAGGAGGAAGTTTTGGATTTGACGTTACAGAAGACTATCATATCTCACAATCTTACGTTCCTCACACTAACATATTGTCTACTTCTTTTTCTTCGAAAGAGGGAGAATTTGTCGTACTTGATTACATGCCTTATTACCGTTCCTGCGAAAATGCCCATTATCTTCCGGCAGAATTGTATCGATATGTGAGGTGGATAAAAGGTAAGCCCCGTTTCAAAGTAAACTATGTCCCTGCTCCCAATTATGCGCAAGGTAAAGTGATTCATAATGTCACTTCTGAATTTATAGAAAGCTATTGTTCTTCTGATAATAAAGATAGACAATATTTGTATTCTTCCCTTCCTTTGCAGGACATCGAACAGAAAAAAGAAATTATATTGGAAAAAGATGAGTTCTTTCTTTTGTCATACAATGAAAAGGTCATTCCGGTGGATATTGAACGGGAAAAAATTGAATATTGCCGTACTTTGGTTTATTGGCTTAATTGGACCAACCGTACTAAGAAATATTCTCTCTATAATGATGTGATAGAAAGAAGCATGCTGGTTTTGAAACTGATGTCTTACTATAATGGAGCCGTACTGGCCGCCCTTACTACCAGTTTGCCTGAATCCGTCGGCGAAGTACGTAATTGGGATTATCGGTTCTGTTGGTTAAGGGATGCCTCCATGTCTATCGAAACTTTGTTCCAGATAGGCCATATAGGAGCAGCAAGACGTTTTATGAAGTTCATACAGTCCACTTTCGTATCCAAGCACGAATCCTATCAGATAATGTACGGCATTCGGGGAGAAAGGCAGCTGACCGAGATTATTCTGGAGCATTTGTCCGGATATAAGAATTCCAAACCAGTACGGATAGGTAATGATGCTTACCATCAAAAGCAGAATGACTCGTTCGGTTATCTGATGGATTTGATTTACCAGTACTATCGGCTGATGCCCGGTACATTAGACGAAATAGAGGATATGTGGGAAATGGTAAAGAGCATTCTTTCCACGGTAATGGAAGATTGGAAGAAACCAGATAAGGGGATATGGGAAATCAGAGGAGAAGCGCCGCATTTTGTTTCATCCAAAGTGATGTGTTGGGTTGGCTTTGGACCGTGGTGCAAAGATAGCTTCCATGCTCAATAAATACGGTTATAGTGAACGTTGGCAAAAGGAAGCTGACAAGGTATGGCAGGATGTAATGACATATGGATGGAAGGAAGAACTTCAAAGTTTCTCGCAGACTTATGATAATATGGCAATGGATTCCTCTTTGCTGTTGATGGAACCTTACGGTTTATTGCAGCAGACGATATCCGATACCATAAGACAGTGAAGGCTGTGAAAAAAGCTCTTTTTGCATAAGGGATTGATGTACCGGTATAACAGCGAAGATGATTTTCGGGCTTCCTTCTTCGGCTTTTTACCATTTGCACTTTTTTGGCTGATACGTGCGCTTTTTTGTTATCGGAGAAAAGGAAGAAGCCCGTTGTTTTGTTTTGATGATGTTCTGACATATTCCAATCATTTTGGGGTTATTCAGTGAGGATATTGATTTTTAATACGAAGGAACAACTGGGGAATTTTTCCACAAGCTTATTCGCATTTTGGCATTAGTCAATACGGCTATTCTGTTTTGCAGAAGAAAATAAGAGATTTGGCTTTTATCCGGCCGTAACGAGGAGGGGAACTTAATTAATACTGCAAATGGGAGCATTTTGTATTTGTCCTTCTTTCTTTCGTTTTTAATTCCATTGAATGATGATACCTTTCTTTTTTTATGTATTTTTGCATAAATAAAATTTCACTATTTCGGCAGTTGTTTTGTACTCATATCGCTGATATAGTTTAGGAACTCAAAATAAAGGATTATCATGTTACGGAAGATTAGACTGACTTTTGCAATGATTTGCTTTGTACTCATCACCTTGTTGTTCCTTGATTTTACGGGAACGTTGCATGGGTGGTTCGGCTGGTTGGCCAAAATCCAGTTTTTGCCGGCTGTATTGGCGCTAAATGTGGGAGTGATATTGTTTCTTGTAATTCTCACTTTGGTATGCGGGCGTATCTATTGTTCTGTGATTTGCCCCTTAGGGGTATTTCAGGATATACTGGCATGGCTGGGCTGGCAACCTAAAAAACGCAGGAAGCTTCCTTACTCTTATTCTCCGGCCTTATCTTGGCTGCGCTATGGCGTATTGGGTGTGTTTATCATTGCTTTGATTGCCGGAATTGGTTCATTGGCTGCTCTACTTGCACCCTATAGTGCATACGGACGTATTGCCAATAATCTTTTTCAACCTATATGGCAATGGGGCAACAATCTGCTTGCTTATCTGGCTGAACGGGCAGACAGTTATGCCTTTTATGAAACGGATGTATGGTTGAAGAGCCTGCCGACTTTTATTATTGCTGCCGCTACTTTGGCTGTGCTTGTTGTTCTGGCCGGACGCAACGGACGAACCTATTGTAATACGATTTGCCCGGTAGGAACGGTCTTGGGCTTCCTTTCACGTTATTCGCTTTTCCGCATCACAATAGATTCGGAAAAGTGCAACCAATGCAGTCTTTGTTCACGCAACTGCAAGGCAGCCTGCATCAACTTTAAGGAGCATCAGATTGATGCAAGCCGGTGTGTGGTTTGCATGAACTGCATTGAGAAGTGCAAGCATGGAGCCATTTCCTACAAGTATCATCCTTTCGGCAAACCTGCTGCGGGCAAGGCTAATTCGGAACAGATAAACGAAACCCGCCGCAGTTTTTTCACAGCAACGGCTCTGGTTGCAGCCACTTCTGTTTTAAAAGCGCAGGAAAAGAAAGTAGACGGAGGACTGGCAGCCATTGAGGATAAGAAGATTCCCGAGCGAAGCACTCCCCTCACTCCTCCCGGCTCATTGAGTGCCCGCAATATGGCGCAACACTGCACGGCCTGCCAGCTCTGTGTGTCGGCATGTCCCAATCAGGTTCTTCGTCCTTCTGCGGACTTAAGGAAATTGATGCAGCCGGAAATGTCATACGAACGCGGCTATTGCAGACCGGAATGTACAAAATGTTCGGAGGTATGTCCTACAGGAGCTATCCGCCCGATAATCAAAGTTGATAAATCATCCGTTCAGATAGGGCATGCCGTGTGGGTAAAGAAAAATTGCATACCACTGACGGATGGTGTGCAGTGTGGCAACTGTGCACGCCATTGCCCGACGGGAGCCATACAAATGGTGCCGAGTATACCTGAAGACAAGGATTCTCCAAAGATTCCGGTAATCAATGTGGAGCGCTGTATCGGCTGCGGGGCATGCGAGAATCTTTGTCCGGCCCGTCCGTTTAGTGCCATCTATGTGGAAGGGCATGAAAGACATCGGATTATATAACAAAGTAGAATTTCTATAAGTATGGAAGAACATCATAAAAACAATATGAACCGTCGTGATTTCTTGAAGATAGTGGGGATTACAGCCGCCACATCTACTGCTGCCCTCTATGGATGTGGTTCTAAGGAAGGGAGCAGTGAAGGTAGTAAAGCGTTGGGTCCCATTCCGACGGATAAAATGACCTATCGTAGTTTTCCCGGTTTGGGGAGTGACAAAGTTTCTATTTTAGGATATGGTTGTATGCGCTGGCCTACCGTTCCTGCTCCGGATGGAAAAGGGGAAATGATAGACCAGGATGCTGTGAACGAACTGGTGGATTATGCCATTGCCCATGGTGTGAATTATTTCGATACGTCTCCGATGTATGTACAAGGATGGAGTGAGAAGTCTACGGGAATAGCTCTGAAACGCCACCCGCGCGAATCGTTCTATCTTGCCACCAAACTATCCAATTTTCATCCTGATACCTGGACTCGCGAGGGTTCCATTGCCATGTACCGTAAGTCATTCGAGGATATACAGGTGGACTATATAGACTACTATCTGCTACACATGATTGGTGGCGGTGGCATGGAGCAATTCCGCAAACGCTACATAGACAACGGTATGATTGATTTTCTTGTCAAGGAGCGTGAAGCAGGACGCATCCGCCGTTTGGGATGGTCGTTCCACGGCGATATCGAAGTCTATGACTATGCCTTGCAGATGCATGACCGTGGTGAAGTTCATTGGGATTTTGTACAAATACAGTTGAATTATGTGGACTGGAAACATGCTTCGGGCAGCAACTTCAAGGCAGAGTATCTGTATGACGAGCTGGCCAAGCGTAAGATCCCTGCTGTCATTATGGAGCCTCTGCTGGGTGGGCGGCTCTCCAATGTCCCCGACCATATTGTGGCACGACTGAAGCAGCGCGAACCCGAACGCAGTGTGGCGTCTTGGGCATTCCGTTATGCCGGTTCTCCCCAGGATGTACTGACAGTGCTGAGCGGCATGACTTATATGGAACATTTGCAGGATAACATCCGTACTTACTCTCCATTGGTACCACTCACAGAAGAAGAAACTCAGTATCTGTATGATACGGCAGATTTGATGATGGAGTACCCCACCATACCTTGCAACGACTGCAAGTACTGCATGCCTTGCCCGTATGGAATTGACATTCCTGCCATCTTGATACATTACAATAAATGTGTCAATGAAGGAAATGTGCCGGAAAGCAGCCAGGATGAGAATTATCGGAAAGCACGCCGTGCTTTTCTCGTAGGATATGACCGAAGTGTACCCAAACTGAGACAGGCCGACCATTGTACCGGGTGCAACCAGTGTTCTCCGCATTGCCCGCAAACGATTGATATTCCCAAAGAACTGCATCGTATTGACAAATTTGTAGAACAGTTGAAACAAGAGACTTTATAAAATGGAGAGTATCATTGACATACTGCACAAGGGAGGATACTCTTGTGTTATGAAGAACCGGGAGGAAGTCCGTACTTTCACCCAACGGGGAGTAGCGGATTTGTATGATTTGTACCAGGCAGATTCTGCATTTATGAAGGGGGCTGCCATTGCCGATAAGGTTATAGGGAAAGGTGCCGCTGCTTTGATGGTACTGGGAGGCTTTAAAACGGTCTATGCCGATATAATCAGCACTCCTGCGCTGGCATTGCTGTGCGAAGCAGGAATTGAAACGACTTTTGCCCAAGAGGTTCCCCATATCATTAACCGTGACAAGACCGGCTGGTGCCCGTTGGAGACGGCTTGCATGGAGCTGAATACGGTAGAGGAGATGTATCCGGTGATTCAGAATTTTATATCAAGAATCAGGGCAAAATAGCAACAGCCTGCTCTCTTTCCCTGATTACCTGATGCCTTTCTCTTCCAGCATCTTGAAGTCTTCCTTGAGCATACCGACATCATTGCATACAGTTTCTCTCCGTTCCGGGTACACACATCTTCTTCCAGTGGTTTTTCCAAGAACGGCCTTCATCATATGGGCCTTAAGCGTCTCCTTCATTTTATTCGTTTCTTCATTCAGTGTGATGAATTTTAGTGTCATGAGCTTCATCACCGTTGTTATCCCAAAGAGATACAAAGGGCACCAGATGATTGCAGAGAACAGGCAGATCTTCCGCTTCCAGAGTCTTGCCCTTAATCAGCAGCACTTCTCCGGAGCGTTCGTCAACTACATCCTCATTCAAAATAGCTCCGATCAGCTGCCCGCGGAGTGAACGCACGACAGTACGTTCAGCCGCCGCAAACCGGGCTCTTTCGCGGTCAAAGTCAAAGGTCAGCACATCACAGTCATCTTTCCCGCACGATAACATCCTGGGATACATCCACCAGACGGCGGGTCAGGTATCCTGAGTCAGCCGTACGCAGTGCAGTATCCGCCAGCCCCTTGCGGCGCCGTGAGCGGAAGTGAAGTAATCCAGAACTGTCAGGCCTTTCGCGGAAGTTGGCCTTAATCGGCATATCTACCGTACGTCCTGATGTATCGGCAATCAGACCGCGCATGCCGGCCAGCTGCTTAATCTGCTGTTCATTGCCCCGGGCCCCGGACTGCGCCATCATCGTCAGAGGATTAAATTTATTCATACTCCTGATCATGGCATTCTTGACTTCATCAGTTGCTTCAGTCCAAATTTCGACTGTCTTTCTGTATCTTTCATCATTAGTAATCAGACCGCGTCTGAAATACTGCTTTACCCGCTCTACTTCCTTGTCTTTTTCGGCCAGAATCTGCGGTTTTTCTTTCGGCACCGCCACATCATTGATCCCGATAGAAATACCGGAAATCAAAGCATAGTGGAATCCCAGTGATTTAATGCTGTCCAGCAGATCACCGGTTGCCTTGAAGCCCAGCTTGCGGAAACAGGTATTGACAAGCTTGCCCATCTGTTTCTTGTCAATGGTCACACCCAGTCCTTCACGCCCGTCTTT